>ERZ780162.2658-NODE-2658-length-10935-cov-4.346324_pt1 | contig 10935 bp, 9 predicted proteins | sample MGYA00511474_ERZ780162 | MGnify/ENA primary metagenome ERZ780162 (study PRJEB29588, sample SAMEA2143633) | human gut metagenome | biome: human gut; feature: human-associated habitat; material: faeces | place: Denmark | collected 2008/2010 ...
TGATGGCGATGCCGCTCACAAGGTAAAGGAGCGCAGCAAATCCGGTGGAGATGAGGAGAACTGACATTGGAAATGGACGCCCGAGACTGGCTTCTTCTTTGGAGAAACTATCCCGGCAACGGCTTTGGTTAAAATAATGGATTCACGTCCGCAGTCTGCAGCCGCACTTCTCTGTTGAAGCGATGCTTCAACGAGAAATCCGGCCGGCCATTTCCGCGGCCGTCGTGAATCTCATTGTATAGTCGCGCCTTCTTACTAGGTGCTGAACAACCCGAACCCGCTGCCTCTGGTCCGCATCGACGGACGCCCGCGCCAAGCCGGTTCCTCAGGCTCATAGCTCATGCTCGACAATCTCAGCCAGCGTCTCTCGAAAATCGTCAAGACCATGCGCGGCCAAGCGCGCCTCACGGAAGCCAACACCAAGGAGATGCTGCGCGAAGTACGCCTTGCGCTTCTGGAAGCCGACGTTGCACTTCCCGTAGTGAAAGAGGTCCTCAGCCGCATCAAGGAAAAAGCGATGGGCGAGGAAGTGGTCGGGAATCTCAACCCCGGTCAGGCGCTCGTCGGTGTGGTGCAGCGCGAACTCACCGCTATCATCGGCGGCGACTTGACCCCTGAAGAGCGCAGCCTCAATTTCCGTGTGCAGCCTCCCGCAGTGATTCTGCTTGCCGGTCTGCAGGGCGCCGGCAAAACCACCAACTGCGCAAAGCTGGCCGCCTTTATGAAAAAGCAGTACGGCAAGCGCCCCCTGCTGGTGGCCTGCGACACCTTCCGTCCCGCCGCCATCACCCAGCTGGAGGTGGTGGGTTCCCAGGTGGATGTGCCGGTGTTCCAGATGGGGCAGATCGACCCCATCGACATCGCCAAGGCGGGCATCGAGCACGCCAAGAAGCACGGCAACGACCTGGTCTTTATTGATACCGCCGGCCGGCTCCACGTGGACGAGGAGCTGATGAACCAGCTCAAGGACATGAAGGCGGCCATCAATCCCACCGAGATCCTGCTCATCGTGGACGCCATGATCGGCCAGGACGCGGTAAACGCGGCCAAGGCCTTTGACGACGCCCTGGACATCGACGGGGTGGTACTCACCAAGCTGGACGGCGACGCCCGAGGGGGCGCGGCACTGTCCATCAAGGCGGTCACCGGCAAGCCCATCAAGTTTGTGGGCGTGGGCGAAAAGCTGGACCAGATCGAGGTCTTCCACCCCGACCGCATGGCCAGCCGCATCCTGGGCATGGGCGACGTGCTCTCCCTCATTGAGAAGGCGGAGCAGAACTTCGACCAGAAGAAGGCCCTGGAGCTTCAGGAGAAGCTGCGGAAAAACAAATTTACCCTCACCGATTTCTATGAGCAGATGGCTCAGCTTCAAAATATGGGCTCCCTCACCGAGCTGGCGGGGATGCTCCCCGGCGTGAAGGCCTCCGATTTGGAGGGGGCCGATCTGAACACCAATATGTTCAAGCAGATGTCCGCCATCATCCAGTCCATGACCCCCTATGAGCGGGAGAACCCCTCTGTGCTCAACTCCAGCCGGAAAAAGCGCATTGCCGCCGGCTCCGGCACCCAGGTGGTGGACGTGAACCGCCTTCTGAAGCAGTTCGAGCTGCTCCAGTCCCTGACCAAGCAGTTCTCCGGCGGCAAGCTGCCCCGGGGCCTGCGCAAGCGCATGGGCAAAAAGGGCGGCATGATGCCCGGAATGGGCGGCGGAATGCCCGGCGGATTCCCCTTCTAAGCGGTCTCCGCTTCCAAGCACACTGGCAACGCGTGGCACACGCGTTCCATATACAAAAGAATTCATTTGGAGGTGAATATAAATGGTCAAAATCAGACTGCGCCGCATGGGCGCCAAGAAGGCTCCCTTCTACCGCATCGTCGTGGCCGACTCCCGCTATCCCCGGGATGGCCGTTTCATCGAGGAGATCGGCACTTACAACCCCGTCGTCAACCCCGCTGAGCTGAAGGTGGACGTGGACCGCGCCCAGGCTTGGATCAAGACCGGCGCTCAGCCCACGGAGACCGTCCGTGATCTGCTGAAAAAGGCCGGCGCAATCTAAGGCTGGAGGTCTGCACAATGAAAGAGCTTCTGACCTATGTGGCCCGGAATCTGGTGGATCACCCGGAGCAGGTCTCTGTCAATGAGATCCAGTCCGACGGCGAGACCATTCTGGAGCTGCGCGTCGCCCCGGAGGACACCGGCAAGGTGATCGGCCGCCAGGGCCGCATCGCCAAAGAGATCCGCACCCTGATCCGCTCCGTGGCCCAGCGGTCCGGCAAGCGCGTCTCGGTGGAGATCGTCGACTGATCCCCCTCACAAGGAGTCTCCTGCCCGCGCCGGACGCGCCGCAGGAGATTTTTTGTTATGCCATAACCCCTTAAAAGGAGGTTTTCAACCATGAAGCAGCAGTATCTGGAAGTGGGGAAGATCACCAACGTCCACGGCCTCATGGGCGAGGTGCGGGTCCAGCCCTGGGCGGACTCCCCCGACTTTCTATGCCGGTTCAAGACCCTCTATGTGGATGAGACCCACTGGCCCATCCAGGTGGAGCGGGCCCGGGTCCATAAAAACATGGTGATCCTGAAGCTGAAGGACATCACCGATGTAAACGGCGCGCTGGCCCTGCGCAACGCCATTTTGTACATCGACCGGAAGGACGCCGACCTGCCCGAGGGCAGCTTCTTCCTGGCCGACCTGATGGGGATGGAGGTGCGGGACGCCAAAAACGGCGCCGTGCTGGGAAAGATCGCCGACGTGCTCACCCTCCCCGCCAACAATGTGTACGTGGTCCGGGGGGGCGAGCGGGAGTGGATGATCCCCGCCGTGCCGGAGTTTGTCGCCGAGGTCAATATCGACGAGGACTATATGCGGGTCAACCTGATGGAGGGACTCTGACCGCCTGATTTCTCTGGGCGCGGGGGCGGGCTTTGCCTCTGCGCCCGGTTTCTATTTCCCAACGAGACGGAGGTGCGCTATGTTTCATACCTTCCAGCGCTTTTCCCTGGAAAAGCAGCTCTTTGCCAGCTTTGTGGGCTTTGCCGCCGTCCTGCTCCTCCTGACCATGGGGGTGAGCCTGATCCTGGACATCAACCGGCAGATGCAGTCCACCGACAGCCTGATCCGCTCCTCCGCCTCCTACATCGCCTCTCTGGACTCGGTCAAAAACATGCTCAAGCAGGGCTATCCAGACCCCGAGGTCACCAAGGAGCTGGACTCCTTCAACGAGAGCCTGGATGACCTGCATGTGATTGTCATCTGTGACGCCAACAGCCTGCGCTTCTACCATACCAACCGGCAGGACGCGGGGGATTCCTTTGTGAACGGGGACCAGGAGGCCATTCTCCAGGGCAGCGAGCCCTACATCACCACCGGATACGGAACACATGGCACTCAGCGCAGGGCATTCCACGCGGTGGAGGACACGGACGGGACCATCCTGGGCTTTGTGATGACCTCGGTGTTTATCTCCGATATCTATGCCCATATTCAAAGCCTGATTCTCTACTGCATTCTGCTGTTCTGCACCGCCCTTGTGGTGGCCCTGGGGCTCTCCAGGGGGCTGGTGGCCCTGCTGCGCCGCTCCCTGCTGGGCTACCACCCCACCGAACTGCTGGAGCTCTATCTGCAGCAGGGGGAGGTGCTCAACGCGGTGGAGGACGGCCTGGTGGCCACCGACCCCAAAGGCAAGGTGGTCTTTGCCAATCAGACCGCCTGCCGGCTGCTCCAGAAGAGTGAAAAGGCCCTGAAAGGCCGCAAGCTGAACCAGGTCTTTCCCGAGAGCTCCTGTGTCCAGGCGGCCCGCACCGGGGAGGCGGTCCACAACCGCTCCTGCGTCATCAGCGGCCATCCGGTGCTCTCCAGTGAAATTCCCATCCCGGGAAAGTCCGGCTCCAGCGGGGTGCTGAACGTCTTTCACGACAAGACCGAGCTGCAGAAGCTGTCCGACGAGCTCTCCGGCGCCCACTACATGCTGGACACCCTGCGCTTCTTCAACCACGAGTTTATGAACAAGCTCCACGTGATCCTGGGCTACCTCCAGACCGGGGAGACGGAGAAGGCGGCCTCCTTTATTATCAACAGCAGCCTGGTGTCCAGCCAGGCCATCCGGGAGACCGCCGACTGCATCCGGGTCTCCCGCATCTGCGCCCTGGTCATCGGCAAGATGATGCACGCCGCCGAGCTGGGCATCCGCCTGGCGGTGGCCCCGGACAGCTACTGCCGCCAGGAGGATTTGCTGCTGCCTGAGGAGGACTATGTGACCATCGTGGGCAATCTGCTGGAGAACGCGGTGGAGGAGCTCTCCCGGGGCGAACATGACCTCAAGGAGATCCGGCTGGCCCTCTACTGCCGCCCGGACTGCAATGTGATCGTCTGTGAGGACACCGGCGGCGGCGTGGACCCGGAGATCCAGCCCCATATCTTTGAAAAAGGAGTCTCCTCCAAGGGGGAGGGCCGCGGATTGGGGCTGTGCCTCATCCACCAGCTGGTGGAACAGCACCACGGAACCATTGACGTAATGACCGAGGCCGGGGCGGGCACCTGCTTTACCCTGACCTTTACCGACTCTGTACCTGAGGAGGCGTAGCTATGGCATATCAAGTGATCATCATTGAGGACGACCCCATGGTGGCCGCCATCGACCGGCAGTATGTGGAGACGGACTCCCGCTTTCAGGTAGCCCACGTTCTCAAGAGCGGCGGAGAGGCCCTGGGCGTGCTGGAGAACTGCCGCCCGGATCTGATCATTCTGGACTTCTACACCCCCTCCATGGACGGCATGGAGTTTGTAGACCGTCTCCACGCCATGGGGCAGTACCCCGCCATCATCATGGTCACCTCGGCCAACGACCGTGAGATCGTCCACGGCCTGTTGTCCCGGGGGGTGCTGGACTATCTGGTCAAGCCCTTCGCCTTCGCCCGGTTCCGGCAGGCCATGGACAAATTTCTTCAGACTCAGAATCTGCTCTCCTGTTCTCAGGAGAGCAGCCTGCTGGACCAGCAGGCCATCGACCGCCTGATCCGCCGGCAGGAGCGCCCGGAGCCGGGCGGAAATCAGATGAGCAAGGGGCTCAACGCCGCCACCCTGGAGCGGGTGCGCAGCTTTCTCTCCGCCAGCCGCGGACAGGCCCTCACCAGCGAGGAGATCGCCGAACAGGTCCACCTGTCCCGCATCACCATCCGGCGGTACGTCAACTACATGGTGGAGACGGGGGAGCTGGCCAGCTCCATCGACTACCAGACTGGCGGCCGGCCCTCCATCCGTTACAGCTACACCGGGCAGACCTCTGAGCCGTAATTTTCTATATTCAAAACCGACAAAAGTCTCTTGCAAATTTTGTGCAAATCTTTCAAATCCAGTGGCCAACCTCCCCCCGACTGTGCAGATGTGCCGGTCCGGGGGAGATTTTTTTCTTTTCTTTGGATGTATCATCCAAAGCCATTCTGGTTACTTTACGTACAAAAGTCATTCCATAGGTACAAAAATTGACTTTGTCCCCAAGGGGGACTACACTTTTCCTTAGAGATACGGACCGGACGGCATGGGGCGCGGACCGTTGGGAGGCAGTCCGCCGGACTGGTTTTCCCCGCCGCTCCGGACGGTATCAAACCAATTTTGAATCGCCGGATGAGAGATGTAAAACTATTCCGGCGGAAAGGAAGTGTGTGTGTATGTTGGAGATCTCCTTTGACGTCATGCAAAGCGCCGCCATCGCAGCCCTGGTTGCTCTGGTAGGACGCGCGGTAGTCAAGCGGGTCAAGTTCTTCCAGACTTACTGCGTGCCCGGCGTCGTGGTCGCCGGCCTGGTGGTCAGCATTGTGCTGGGCATCCTTCGGGCCAGTAATGTTCTGCAGGTGGACTTCGACGTCGCGGTGCTGAAAGAGTGGTTCATGGACATCTTCTTCACCGGAGTCGGTCTGACCGCCTCCTGGAAGCTCATTAAGTCGGGCGGCAAGGTGTGTATCGGCATTGCCGTCGCCACCATTGGTTTGATCCTGTGGCAGGATGTTCTGGGCGTGGTCCTATCCATGGCCCTGGGCATGCATCCCCTCCAGGGCCTGGGCCTGGGCTCCCTGTCCCTGATGGGCGGCGTGGGCACCTCCGGCGCCATCGCCCCCACCTATGAGGCCCTGGGCGCCGAGAACGCCACGGTTCTGGCCATTATGTGCGCCACCTTCGGCATGGTGTTCGCCAGCCTGACCGGCGGCCCTGTGGCCCGCGCTCTGATCAAGCGCCATCACCTGCACGGTGAGGACCGCAGCGAGAAGAACAAGGAAGAGATCTTCCCCCTGAACAACAAGAACCTGCTGAGCAGCGTGTGCCTGATCATCGTGGCGGCCGGCCTGGGCTCCTATATTGCGATTCTGGCCGGAATGATCCCCATGATCGAGTTCCCCTACTTCATCGGCTGTATGATCGGCGGCATCATCATCCGGAACATTCTGGACGTCGTTCACGTGGAGGTCCGCCCTGAGGAGCTGGACGCCTTCGGCGACATCTGCCTGGAGATCTTCCTGGGCATGACCATGATGACCATTGACGTCACCAAGATTCTGGACGCCATCGGTCCCTTCGTGATCATCTTCGCCGCTCAGGTCATCACCACCTGTATCTACTGCTACATCGTCACCTTCCGCTGCTGCGGCCGCAACTACGATGCCGCCGTCATTGTGGCCGGCCACATCGGCATGGGCCTGGGCAACGGCCCCAATACCATGGCCAACGAGAAGGCCGTTATGGAAGAGCACGGCTTCTCCCACATCGGCTGGGTCGTATACCCTCCCTTTGGCCTGCTGGTGCTGGACATTTTCAATCCCATCTTCTGCTCGGTGATTGCAGAGCCTCTCACCAAATTCCTGGGATATATGCCCTCATAATCCGAGACCATTTCCTATCTTCTCTCCCGCATTCCCCCGCTCCCCCAGGAGCGGGGGTTTTTTATCCTGGCCCGGCAGCCCGTTTCTCCGGCATTTCTTCAAGATTTGTCGCCGCGCCAAAGAAAGAAAGAAAGAAAGAAACTATTTAAAAAACTTCTTGAAAATCATTTTAATTGGGATTACGATTTGTATGGACATCGATGTACTTTACCAATTGGAGTCATGATCTTGAAATTTTATATCTGCGCCACAGCCGAAACAATTTTCCCCGCTCCGGTTCTCTCCATGGGAAGGACCGGCAAATACGGGGCCGAGAACTACCGTTTGATGGAAGCGTTTCAGCTGTGGCTGAACGAAAACGGTCTTTTTGACCAGGACACGGTAATCTATGGAATTCCCATGGGCGCCCCGGATAAAACCGAGCCCGCCCGTTGCCGTTACGAGGTCTGTACTCCTCTTCCCGGATATCAGGTCTCCGCACGAGGCTCCATCCAATGCCGGACACTGCCAGGCGGCAGTTTCCTGATTTTTCAAATTCCCCACACCGCAGGCGCTGTACAAACCGCATGGAGCCTGTGTTTTTCTGAGCTGGAGCGCCTGGGATACACCCTGGATAAGAGCCGCCCTGTGATGGAGCGCTATAAAAAGCGTATGGTGGACCGCCATCGCTGTGAGCTGTGCGTGCCAGTCCAATCCCCTCCGTGGCACAGGGCGGGCAGAATTTAAGCGGGAACGCCCATCGCGTTCCCGCTTTCCCTTGCGCTGATTGAATCAGATGCCGGGCAAGCGCCGTCTTCAGACCGCACATTCCCGCCTTTCAAGAGCACTTCTATGCACTCCGCCGTCAAAAAATACTCAGATACATCCGCCGGGACAGGCGCTCCAGCATCTGAATGCCGGCCAGGCTGTTCCCTTTTCCGTCCAAGCCGGGTGAGAAGATCCCAATGCCCATACGGGTGGGCACCACGGCCATAATACCGCCTCCAACCCCGCTCTTGGCGGGCAGGCCCACCCGGATGGCGAAGTCCCCCGACCCATCGTACATGCCGCAGGTGAGCATGATGGCGTTCACATAGCGGGCGTACCGGGCGGGGAACAGAGGCTCGTCCGACTGGAGCGCCTTCCCGTGGTTGGCCAGGGCAAAGCTGATATGGGCCAGATCCCGGCTGTTCACCCGAATGGAGCAGGCCCGGAAGTAGCAGTCCAGCACCTCCTCCACCCCGTCATCCAGCATGCCGTAGGATTTTAAGAGAAATGCCAGCGCCCGGTTTTTGCTGCCGGTGCGTTTCTCCGAGCGGTACACCGCCTCATCCATCTCAATCTCCGGGTTGCCCGCCAGCAGGCGGGTGAACTCCAGCAGCCGCTGCAACCGCTCGGTGTAGTCCTTTCCCTTGAGAAGCGTGCAGATGGCAATGGCCCCCATGTTGACCATGGGGTTCAGGTGTTCGCTGAGAAGGGGAGAATCGGTGACGTTGATGGCATCGAAGGGCTTTCCTGTGGCCTCCACCCCCACCTTGGAGCGCACCACCTCCTCCCCGTTGTCCAGCAGGGCCAGCAGCAGGAGGATGGGCTTTACAACACTCTGAATGGTGAAGTGCTTCTGCCAGTCCCCGGCCTGATAGTGACGACCGTCGCTGTTGAGCACATAGATGCCCAAATTGGAGGGATCTCCCTTGGCCAGCTCCGGAATATAGGTGGCCACCTTGCCCTGCCGGGTGTAGGGGCGGCACTCCGCCAGCAGGCTGTCCAGCAATTCTTCCATAATCCTCTTCCTTTCCTTTCCACAGCGGAAAAGCGGCCCGCCAGCACATGCCGGCGGGCCGCTGTGGTATATCGCCCAGTCGGCTTAGAACAGAGAAATGACGCTGTTAATCCCAATGACCAAGGAGATCAGGAACACGCCCATCCCCAGCACATTGCGGACCATACTGTTTTTATACTTCCCCATAACCCGCTCCCGGCTGGTCACATAGACCAGGGTGAATACGATAATGGGAAGGAAAATACCATTGACGGCCTGAGCGGTCATAATGATGGCAATGGGGTTGAAACCGGTAGCCGCTACGATAATGCCCGCCACGACCACAGCGATATTGGTCCAGAAGAAACGCTTGTCCTTCTTGCTCATCTCCCAGCCGAACAGACCGGCCAGCACATAAGATACGCCCAGCGGGGTAATGACCGCAGAGGAGACGCCGGCGGCGATCAGGCCCAGTCCCAGGAATGGAACGGAAAAGTCACCCAGAGTGGGCTCCAGCTGGACCGCCATGTCGATGGCAGAGTTGACCTCCATTCCCCGCATAACCGTACCTGCCGTAATCATAATAGCCCCGGTAATGATGCCGCCGATGATCATGGAGATGGTCGTGTCAAACCGGGCCAAAGGGAGCTCCTTGGGGTCGTGCCAGGTCTTTCGGGCCGAAGTGGCGTGGATGAACATATTGTAGGGAACCACCGTGGTACCGATCAGCGAGACACAGGTGAGCATGGAGCCCTCCGGGACCGTGGGAATCGCGCCGGAGAGCAGCTCCCCCAGGTCAGGCTTGACCACAATCATGGTCACCACAAATACGATAGCCATTATTGTGACACAGATGGACAGGAGTTTTTCCAGAGATTTCACCGCATCGCCGATATTGATCAGCACCAGCACACAGCAGCCCCAAATGGGGGCGATGATGTTGGAGGGAATTCCGGTGATGGCGGACAAGCCGATGGCAGTTCCCGTCAGGTCACCCCCCATATACGCGAAACCACCCAGGGTAATGGCCGCGGCCACCAGGACAACCATAAACCACTTCAGAGGAGGACGGTCGGACAGATCCTTCACCAGTTCCTCCGCCAGGCCGTTCTGGGTAACGATCCCCAAGCGGGCGGCCATCTCCTGCATAACCACCACGGCAATGACCGAGAATACCACGGTCCACAGCAAGGCGTATCCGTAGCCCGCGCCGGCACTGGTGGCGCTGGTCACCGTACCCGGTCCAATGAAGGAGCCAACCACGAGGATGCCGGGTCCCATCGCTTTGATCTTGTCTTTCAGTGTGTACTTTTGTTCCATACGTTTCCCCACCTTTTGGTTTTGATTAACCGGGGAGCGGCACTCCCTCAGCCCTGCGCACCTTCCCTCTTCTCTGACTCACGCGTCCGAAAACGATAATATCGTTTTCAGAACTATAATATCATTATAGTGGAAAGTCTCTCCCATGTCAAGCAAAACCTCACGGGTGGGGTGCGGATTGTGCAACGCCTGCTTTCAGGCAGCTGGGAAATAGCGGTTGAGAAACCCATAAAAATATTGTAAAATAGACTGAAACGATCCGCCGGATTCTCCGGCGGAGCAAGGAGCGTGCAGCTATGCCAAACCGAGACATCCGGGTCATCCAATCGGTTCAGAGAGCCATTGATATCATCAACTGTTTCAGCGAACATGAGCTGAAACTGACTCTGCCCCAGATCAGCGCAAGAACGGGACTGAATATCAACACGGCCCGGGGGCTGGTAAATACTCTGCTGGCCAACGGGTATTTGGAACATATCTCGGAGGGGAACTTTTATATGCTGGGTCCGGTGTTTCTTCCTAAGGCGGATCTGGCCGCCATGAACGACATTGACCGGCTGCGCAGCCGGGTGCGGCCCAAACTGGAACTCATCGCCGACCACTTTCAGGTATCCGCCCGCATGCAGCGCATCAGCAACGACAATATCTTTGCCGTAGAAGTCGTCAATCCCATTGACTCTCACTATATCTTCCTCACGCGGCTGAACGCAGTCTTTACCCTGAATGCCACCGCTTCCGGAAAGCTGGTTTTGTACTATATGGATGCGACCCGGCGAGAGGCCTTTTACCGCACCTTCGTTCCCACCAAGTATACCAAGCACACCTTGACCACCCGGGATGAGCTTGAGGCGGAGCTGGAACGGATTGGAGCGCAGGGCTACTCCACCGAGTTTGATGAGTTCGGTGTGGGCATCAGCTGCATTGCGGTCCCTATACTACGCAGCAACGGCACACTGTACGGTACCGTAAGCATCGTGGCCTCTTCCTCCGTGGTCCATGAC
>ERZ780162.2660-NODE-2660-length-10915-cov-4.029282_pt1 | contig 10915 bp, 9 predicted proteins | sample MGYA00511474_ERZ780162 | MGnify/ENA primary metagenome ERZ780162 (study PRJEB29588, sample SAMEA2143633) | human gut metagenome | biome: human gut; feature: human-associated habitat; material: faeces | place: Denmark | collected 2008/2010 ...
TGCTTGCGCGCGGCGGCGTCGCCCGCGTCCTTTACGCCGGCGCATACGTTATCGGCCACCGTCATGTTGGGAAACAGCTGATAGTTTTGGAACAGCAGGGCGCATTTTCGCTCCTGGGGCGACAGGTTGATGCCCGCCGCAGAGTCAAAAAAGGTCACGCCGTTGACGACGATCTTGCCCTCGTCGGGCGTCTCCACACCGGCAATGCAGCGCAAGGTGCAGCTCTTGCCGCAACCCGAGGCACCGAGCAGCGCCACACGCTCCTCGCCGGCCTCGAGCTGCATGTCGAGCATAAACCCGGGGTAGTGCTTTTTGATATCCAAAACGAGCGACATGGCCTATCGACCTCCCTGCGGCACCGTATCATCGCGCATGAGCTCGGCCAGCGCATCGTGATCGATACGCAGCGCATCGCCGCCCGCCGGGTCGAGCGAATCGCCCTGTCCGGCGAGATCTTTGGCCTGTTTGCGCTCCGCACGGGAAAGGCCCCGCTCGCGATACTTTTGCGAATGAGCGGTGTACATGTTGATGAACAGGATGACCAGGAAGCTAAACACGATCACGACGACGACCCAAAAGAGGGCCACCGACGTGTTGCCGCCCATCCACTCAAAATAGATGGCAATGGGGATGGTCTGCGTAATACCGGCGTAGTTGCCCGCAAAGAACAGGGTACAGCCAAACTCGCCCATCGCGCGGGCAAAGGCGAGCACCGTGCCGGCGGCAATCGAGGGCCAGCCAAGCGGCATCATAAGCTTGGTAAAGATGCGACGCTCGGACCAGCCCAAGGTTCGCGCGGCGTCGAGCATCTGCGTGTCGAGGCTCTCGAAGGCTCCGAGTGCCGTACGATAGACGAGCGGGAACGACACCACCACGGCAGAGATCACCGCCGCCGGCCACGTAAAGACGATCGAGATGCCGTGAGCGATAAGCCACTGGCCGACCCCGGTCGAACGTCCAAACAGCATAAGCAGCAAAAAGCCGCACACCGTGGGCGGCAGCACCATAGGAATCGTAAAGACCGAATCAAGCAAACCCTTCACGCGGCTCGAGGTACCCATGGTCTTCCATGCGGCAAACAGGCCCAGCGCAAACGCGATTACCAGGGCAAGTCCGCTCGTTTTGATGGACACCCAAAACGGGCGATAGTCGATGTCGCCCAAAAAGGAAGCAAGAGAGGTCAAGGGCCCCCGCTCATCCCGCAACACGACGGACGATGCTTCTACCATTTGAGCGCTATCAAGCCAACGCGCGCCGCCCTTGGCATCACCCGAGGCTGATGCAATCACCACATAGCGGTCCCCATCCGCACCGCGCTCGTCAAAGCCATAGGTATACCCGCCGGCATCAAACGTTGTTTCCGCCGTGACATACCAAGGAAGATCCACGTCCCCTAGCTGCGCACCTCCCATGCAGTTTGCGCTGTCGAGCTCACAGACGAGGGACTTGAGACCCGATACGCACTCGTTGTCCTGCGGATCCAATCCATACTTCTCGACCGCCTTGGGCGATATCCACGCCACAACGCGATCGGCAGCAGGCGCCACTACAAGGTCCACGTCCTCGTCAACGGGAAACCGGTAGCCCTCAGGCTGACCCTCCATGGCACGAGCGGTCCCCTTGGCCAACCGCTCAAAACCCTCGATCCCATAGGAAAGCCCATGGGCGGTCGCAGCAACCTGGGCCCCGTCCTCAGCGTCCCCAGCAAACGCAAATCCCGGCACCCAGCAAAGCGCGAAGGTCAAAGCACAGGCGACAAGCATGCGGAATCTATTAAGCACGAAAAGCTCCAAGCGAATACAGGGACGGAGTGAAACACAAAACGATGGAATTATCGCGCCAAGCCGCACTACGCGGAAAGCTCAAAGCCGTACTTGGCCCAAATCTTCTGGGCCTTTTTGTTGGTCAGACAGAAGTCGATGAACGCCTTGGCTTCGTCGGCATGCTCGGAGCTCTCGGCAACGGCACCCGGATACACGATGGGCTTGTGCGAGTCCTCGGGACACACGAAGGCCTCCTCGATGCCGTCGTAGCGGAAGATATCGGAGCTGTAGACAAATCCAGCCACGCAGTCGCCTGTGGACACATAGGCGGCGGCGGTACCAACTTTGTCGGCCAGTGCGACCTTGTCGGCGATCTCGGGAGCATACTCGCCGTCGTCGCCCTCGGTGCCGGTATAGAGGCCCACGGAGGCCAGAGCCTGGTTGGCGTACTTTCCGGCGGGAACGGTCTTGGCGTCGCCGATGGCGATCTTGCCGTCCAGGTTCGCGACGTCGGCGATGGCCTCGACCTTGGTGTCGGAGCCCTCGGCGCGAATGATCACGAGGTCGTTGACGAACATATCCTCACGGGTGTCGGCGTCGACGAGCTCGGCGGTCTCAGCGTCGTCCATGGTGCCCTTGGAAGCGGTGATGAGCAGGTCGACCGTGGCGCCGGCACGCATCTGCTCAACGAGGTCACCGGAGGCCTTAAACTGCGTATCGGCAAAGGTGGTGCCGGTCTGGTCGGTGTAGAGCTCCTGGACCTCGGGAAGGGCCTTCTCGAGGGAGTTGGCGGCAAAGACCTGCAGCTCGACGATTTCCTTCTTGGAAGAGGCCTTGGCGGAGCCGGCATCGGATCCGGCCGGCTCGGACGTCTTGCTGCCCGAGCAACCGGCAAGACCAAGGCCGGCAGCGGCGACAGCAGAAAGTGAGACGAATCCGCGGCGAGAAACCAAATCGAACATATTCAACCCTTTCGGACCTTGTGCCCGGGTACCCCACCGCGGGCTTTAATCTGCAACCAGATTATACTTCTGCGCGAATAATGATAGTGAGAAATTATTCTCGCCAGAGAATATAGTTTCGAGTTAGCGTGCACCTCGGCGTCGCTTCGGCGGAAAACAAAGGCGGAGCAGCCGTTTAGGTCGCCCCGCCGCAGGTAAACCGCTTAGTTGGTATGTCCGCCGCCCGCTGTCATCTGAGCTGCGTGCTCCAGCTGGTCTGCTATGGCCTCCCAGCTTTCGCGGGCGGCCTTCGTAGAACCGGGAAAGTTTACGACAAGTGTATGACCTCGTTGCATGCAAATAGCGCGCGAGAGCATGGCGCGGCGCGTCTTGGTCATGGAGTACGCACGGATCGCCTCGGCAATACCCGGCACATCGCGGTCGCAGACGGCACGCGTCGCCTCGGGCGTCACATCGCGCATCGAAAGTCCCGTGCCGCCGCAGGTGAGCACGACATTGGCGTGGCACTCATCGGCGGCTTCCACAATGGCATCACCGATCTCGCTGGCGTCGTCGCGCACGACCACATGTGAGGCGACCGTCCAGCCCTGCGCCTCGATAAGTTCCTCGAGTGCGGCTCCAGCCTCGTCCTGGGCAAGATCGCGCGTATCCGAGCACGTCACGATCGATATCTTCAGCTCCATAGCATTCCTCCTACAACACGGCGCCCTCGGGCAGGTCGACGCGAACAACGTCCACGGCATCTCCCGCCTTGAGCTCGCACGGTCCTTCGTCAATACGCAACAAGCAGTTCGCACGCTGCATAGTTCCAAGCAGCGCCGAATTCTGTGTCTTAGCCTCGGTCACCAACAACTCACCGGTCTCGGGGTCGCGCAAAACCGTGGCGCGATCGAAGAAGCGGCGATGCTGTCGCTTTTTCACGCCGTGTGTGAGCGTCGCCTGCTGCACGGGACGCGCAACCTCGGCAAAACCGCGCATCTTGCGAATCGCCGGACGGGCAAGCATCTCAAAGCTCACATACGCCGCGGCCGGATTGCCCGAAAGCCCCAGGTAGGGCTTACCCCCGAGCAAGCCAAACGTGATGGCCTTACCCGGACGCATCGAGATGCGGTCAAACAGTACCTCGCCCTCGCGCCGGACGAGCGCCGTCACGAAATCGTAATCGCCCGCCGAGGCGCCACCGCTCGTAATGACAAAGTCGCACTCCTGCACGGCACGATGCACGAGCTCGGCAATCGCCTGCTCATCATCGGGCGCGATGCCGTAGAACACGGGCTCGGCGCCGGCATCGAGTGCCTCGGCCATCAGCGCCGAGGAGTTGGAATCGCGAATCTGACCACGCGCCGGTACCTTACTCGGTGCGACCAGTTCCGTGCCCAGCGAGATGATGCCCACACGCGGGGCAGCGTGCACCTTCACGCTCGCGTATCCGGCGCTCGCCAGCAGACCCGCGCCCGCCGGAGCCACGACCTCGCCGGCGTGCATCACAACATCGCCGGCATGGGCCTCCTCGGCAGCAGAGCGAACGTTCTCCCCTACCTTGGCCGGCGCCGAAAAGCGAACGTGCGAGCCCTCGTTGCCGTCACCGTCGAGCACATCGACGATCTCGTACTTCACCACGGCATCGGCACCCTCGGGCACCGGTGCGCCTGTCATGATGCGGACCGCCTCGCCCGCACCGATTGCGCCCTCAAACACATGGCCCGCAGCCTCGTGTCCGATAACGTCGAGCGTCACCGGCGCCTCACCAGACGCCTGCGCCAAGTCCGCCGAGCGCACGGCATATCCGTCCATAGCGCTGTTGGCAAACGGCGAGATGTCGATATCGGCCACCGCGTCCTCGGCCAAGGGAAAACCAGCCGCCTGCCACACGGGAATCTCGATGAGATCCGTCGGAGCAACGTGCGACAGGACAATCGACTGTGCGTCATCCAGCGGAATGAGTTTCTCTGCCATATGCACCTCTTAATGTCACGGCGCACAACAGGGGCGCCGATTCTTTATGCTTGTCTCAGTATAATCCCCCGACGCACGACCGCGACTCGGCCTGTACCCGCAAATACACCTGTCGGTTGTAGGCCGCGAAACAGAATGGAAACCAACCCACCGGCTCGTCGCGTTTACCGCGTTTTATAATGCTTGCGTTGCAATCTAAAAGAGGAACGTATGGCTCATAACGACAAACCCGAAAGCGCAAACGAAACGCAGGATCATTCCCAGCCGCTCGACGATGGCGGCTTTTTCTCCCTGAACGACGTCATCACGGCAGGCAGGCATCAACTTACCCGCTCCGAGCATCTCTTGGCTGCCGACACGCGCCGCAACGCCCGCAACCTACTCGCGAGCGCCAAGTTGCTCGCGCTCGTCGTCATTGTCTCGCTCGCCATGGGCGTTGCCGCTTGGGCGTTTTTGGCCTCGCTGAATATCGCCACCGACTATCGCGAGCACCATGCGTGGATTTACGCACTGCTTCCCGTTGTGGGCGTTGCCACCGCATGGGTGTACAAAAACCACGGTCTTGCCGCCAAACGCGGTAACAACCTGGTCATCGACTCCGCTCTGGGCACACGCCTCATCCATATGCGCATGGCCGTCCTCACCTTCGTCTGCTCCACGCTCACGCACCTAACGGGTGGATCGGCCGGTCGCGAGGGAGCCGCGGTTCAGATTGGCGGCACCATCGCCAGCAACATCTCGAGCCTCGCCCACCTTAAAAAGCATGACCACCACGACCTCATGCTCGCCGGCATCTCGTCGGCCTTTGGCGCCGTATTCGGTTCGCCCCTTGCCGGAGCTTTCTTTGGCATGGAGATGTGCTTTATCGGCAAGATCGACTACACCGCGGGCATCTACTGCCTGGTCGCCTCGTTTACCGGCTACTTTACATCACTCGCCCTGGGTACCGAGTACGAGGCGAATGTTATCGCCAGCGTTCCCAACATGACACCACGGACGGTTGTCATCGTTGTTATCAGCGCCATTATCTTCGGTCTGACGGCACGCCTCTTTGCCTGGTCAGTTCGAACCGTCAAGAGCCTGTACGGTCGCTTTATCACCAATTACCTCGTTCGCGCACTCATAGGCGCACTCGTGGTTTTGGCCGCCTATGCCCTCCTCGACGCCTGGGACTACGCCGGCCTTTCCACGTGGCTTTCCGGCGCCGGATTTGCCGGCAACACCACCCTGGCAGACGCAGCCATCAAGTTGGTCGTCACAGCGCTTACCCTGGGTGCGGGCTTCCAAGGCGGCGAGGTCACGCCCCTGTTTGGCATCGGTGCGGCGCTCGGCGGCTGGATCGGTTGCCTCGTCGGAATCGACCCCAGTTTTCTGGCGGCTCTCGGCATGCTCGGCGTGTTCTGTGCCGGCCTCAACGTGCCCATCACCACCTGCATGATGGCCATCGACCTGTTCCACGGCACGGCAGCCGGGTTCTTTGTCATCGTGGCCTTTATCAGCTACCTAACTGCCGGACACCGCGGCGTGTACCCCGCCCAGCGCATCATCTCGCCCAAGCGCCGTTCGCTTATTGTGGATGAGGGCGGTACGGTAGCGGATGCTATCGAGCGCCACAACGACCTGATAGAGTAGACGCTAGTATTCGCCGTGCAGCCACAATCGGGGGCAATCCGACCTGAGCGCGACCGCACTGCCATGTCACACGCCGGGAGTCGCCCCATGCACGCAACTGATTTTGGCCGCACGCTCATCATCGCCAACCCAGCCGCCCAGTCGGGTGCGGCGCACGAAGTTGCCGAGCGCCTGCAACGCTTTTTGGACATGACTGCACGCGCATCCCAGTTTGACTTGGTGCTAACCGAGCGCATGGGACACGCCAAGGAGCTGGCCGCCCAGGCAACGGACTATCGCACCGTTATCGCACTCGGCGGCGACGGCGTAATCCACGAGGTCGTCAACGGGCTTATGACGCAAAAGGAGGACGCCCGCCCCGCTCTTGCCGTCCTGCCCGTGGGCTCCGGCAACGATTTTGCCCAGACGCTCGGCATCGACGATTTCTCCGGCAAGGATTTTGGCGCGCTGCTCACCTGTGAGCTGCAGCGTCAGGACATCGGGCGCATTCGCTCGTGGAGCCCTGCGAGCGGCAGCGGCGAGGCTACCGTTGAGTACTACGACCAGACGCTCTCGGTCGGCATCGATGCCGCCATCGGCCTGGGCACCACCGAGCTGCGCAAAAAGACGGGCCTCGCCGGCGCTCCGCTCTACACCCTATCGGGACTTGAGCAGTTTGGCCTGCGCTACCGCAACTACCCCATGACCATCAACTTTGATGGCGCGCCAGCCGAGCGCGTGCGCGCGATTATCATGGCCATCCAGCTGGGGCCCACCTATGGTTCGGGCTATCGCATCTGTCCCGACGCCGACCCGTGCGACGGCATCCTCGACGTTTGCTACGCCTGCGGCCCCGTTCCGCGCGCGGTTGCCCTGCCTATGTTCCTTTCGGCCAAGGACGGCCACCATACCAAGTTGCCGCCGGTTCGCATGCGCCGCTGTCGCCATGCCGAGCTCACCTTTGAGGAGCCCGACTACCCCATTCAGGCCGACGGCGAGCCCGTTGTCGCCTCGCGCATCGAGGTCGACATCCTCGCCGGCGCCCTCCACGTCTGGCACCCCACCCGCTAGCCCCACCTAAGTTGCGGTGAAATAGGGACTGTTTATGCATCTAAAGCCGCAAAACAGTCCCTATTTCACCGCAACTTATATGGGGATTGATTAGATGGCCGAGTCTTTGGACAGCTCAAAATAGTCGGGATGCAAGGCGATAACCGGACCTTGCTCTTCGGGCATCAGGTGCAGGTGTGTCTCTGCCAGATAGCTCGCCGCGTCGGTATCGCCCCTCTTAATGGCCTCGAGAATCCGGCGATGCTGCCGACGAATCGGCTCCCAATCCAGATCCTGTGACACCATACGCAACCAGTTGTATCGCTCAAAATGCGTGTTGATGCTCTTCATCCAATCCCACAACATGTGACGACCGGCAATCTCAAAACATGTCTCATGGAACAGGTTATCCAGGTCAAAGAAACGGCGCGTTTCGCCATGGTCGAGCGACTCGGACTCGGTAAGAATCTGCTCAAGCCGCTGCTTTTGCTCGGGCGAGGCGGCCGAACAGCATTTAATAAGCACGCTTCTCTCGAGCTTCTCGCGCAAAAAGCAGGCGTTTTCGGCGCGTTCCATGCTGATCTTAGAGACGTAGGTGCCGCTTTTGGGACGCGTTTCCACCAGCTCCTGCTCACGCAGGCGCACAAAGGATTCGCGAATGGGCGTGCGCCCGATTCCCGTCTCCTTTTCCAGACCAATCGCCGAAAGGCGCGTGCCGGGCTTGAGCTCGGCATAGATGATCTTAGAGCGCAATGCGTTGTATGCCTGGTCTTGCAGGCTCTGATAATGCTGGTGTTGTTCCATAAAGCCCTCGGATAAGTCCTCGGTTAGTCGAATACCACCATGCAATACTATCGCATCCCCCGCCCCCTCATAAGTTGCGGTGGAATAGTTCCTGTTCAAGGCCTTCAGCAGCAAAAACAGGAACTATTCCACCGCAACTACAGCCAACGAGTTGTTGCGATTAGGTGAACGTTCACCTTTTTATTGTTTTTCTCTTCGCAAATAAAATCCCGTGCGTATACTTAGGCTCAAACGAAACCGATTTCGTTGAGCGTGGGCAATATGATGCTAAGACGCACCCTACCATCTTGGCATCTTATCGCCCACGCGATGCCATTTGCTTTCTTCCCGTCTCGTTGGACCTTTAGTCCCATTCCGGCACAGCGAGACACTTCCTAGACGACTGACCGTGGGGCCGGCTTTTCTGCTTTTGCAGCAGTGCCTCCGATAACCCTCTTTTGCCGGCCCGGGTCAGCTTTTTCACACAACCGAAAGGACGGGTAGCAACATGCGACCGCTCATCATCATGCATGGCGAGAACATCGACTGGTGCCATACCGTCATCAGAATGCTGATGTATCTGGTGGGCGTTGCAGTACTGGCACTCGGTATGAGTCTCCAGACGGCATCCGGCCTGGGCGTCGCCGCGCTCACGTGCTTTGCCACAACCCTATCCATGCTCACTGGCAAGACGCTCGGCTTTTGGATCACCGCAACCTACGTCGCCTACATCGTGGCGCAATTAGCCATCTTGCGAAGCGAGTTCCAGCCGCGCATCCTGCTCGAGTTGTTCTTCTCAACGCTGATTGGCGGCTTGACCGACCTCTTCATGGCGGTCAACCCACTGCATCCCACGGCACTCCCCACACAGATTGCGACCATGCTGCTCTCCCTCGCTGTCACCGCATTTGGCGTAAGTCTCGTCGTCAACATGGGCGTTGTCCCCAACGCGCCCGACGGCTTGGTGCAAGTCATTGCCGAAAAGCTTAAACGCCGCTTTGGTGACGTAAAAGTCGTGTTTGACTGCTCACATGTCGCCGCCTCGCTCGCGTTGTCGCTGATCTTTATGTACAACCTGGGCGGCTTTGGCGTCACGACCGCCATCTCGGCACTGTTCCTGGGCCATGTCATCAACGTCGCCAACAAACTGTTCGCCCAGCGCTTTATCCGCGCGGCATTTGGAAAATAGCACCACCGCAAAACCCGCGAGTAGCGCTTACTTTGCTATATCTCACTATACTTTGCTATATCTTGCTATACTTTGCTATATCTTGCTATATCTTGAGCAAAGGTGGCTCACATGCAAACAAACCCTTTTAAGCCCACAGCAGGTAAAACACCTCCCACGATTATCGGCCGCGAAGATGTACTTGAAGAATTCAGTGAAGGCCTCACCAACGGGCCTGGTGCCCCTGGGCGCCTAATGCGCATAGCCGGCGTCCGTGGAACGGGCAAGACGGTCCTCCTTGACGAGTGCTCACGTTTGGCGCAAAGCCGTGGCTGGACGGTCATAAAAGAGGTCGCAACCGAGGGACTTTGCCAGCGCATTCTCGAACAGCTGCAGCCCAAATTCCAGGCCAAGCACGCCAGATTTGAGCCCACCGTAGCTGGCACATCCATCGGCAGCATAGACATTGAGCGAATCGGCCCATCGCTACGCGACGCCATGAGACAGACAATATCCAAGAATGGAAATGGCCTGCTCATCACTCTCGACGAGGTTCAAGACGCAGAGCTCGATGAGGTCCGAACGCTCTCCATTGCGATTCAGCAGGTTATCGGCGAAGACCTTGATATCGCCTTTGTTTTTGCTGGGCTGCCTTCGATGATTGAAAGCATCATCAACGGAAAGACACTTACGTTTTTGCGCCGTGCCCTCCCCTTTGATCTGAAGGCTGTGGCAGTAACCGAAGTGTCGTACTCCCTCGAGGAAACCATTGAAGCGTCTGGCATGGAGTTGCAGCCAGGTATTGCCGGCCAACTTGCCGAGGCAACGCAAGGCTATCCTTTCATGATCCAACTCGTTGGATACTACGCATGGCAGTTGGCGAGACGCGCACATACAGCGATTATTGGAGAAGAAGAAGCCGAGCGCGGCATTGCAACGGCACGCGAACGCTTCTGCGCCATGGTGATTGAGCCCGCGCTACAGCGCATTCCGCCCACGTGCATCGCTTATCTGCTGAGCATGGCATCTTTGGGGCAGACGAGCTCGACCAGCATGGTTGCCGATGCCCTAAACAAAACGCCTCAACAGGTGAGTTCCGTCCGCAGCCGCCTGTTAAGAGAATCGATTATCGAGGCTCCCTCGTACGGCAAGGTCTCATTTGCCATCCCCTACATGCGCGACTACCTCTACGAGCACAAAGCCGAACTGGAAGTTGAACTGTAGAAACGGCAACTGCCCTGCAAGACGAAAACCGTTTTCGTACGGATTAAAGCAGACGTAAACGATTTTCGTCTTGATTTGCGTACGGAATTAAGACGTAAATTGCGCTTTCGTATGGTTTTACGCCAAACGCAACACGCTTTCGTCCGGCTATGCGTCCCCAATCCAGACGAAAAAGGCCCCGAGCTCGTGTGAGCTCGGGGCTCTTTGTGCCGCACATCTATGAGAGGGAATCGATGCGCATGGGCGCTACTCCATGTAGCCGCCCTGGGATGGCGGCAACCTCGTCGTTCCCCGCCTGATGGGCGTGCTCAAGGCATCCGTCCCCCTCTTTATCGACGTGACTGGCAAAAAGCTCGTCGAGGAAACTATCCGCACGCACCGCGATGTGGCCGACGCCA
>ERZ780162.2666-NODE-2666-length-10896-cov-7.094364_pt1 | contig 10896 bp, 7 predicted proteins | sample MGYA00511474_ERZ780162 | MGnify/ENA primary metagenome ERZ780162 (study PRJEB29588, sample SAMEA2143633) | human gut metagenome | biome: human gut; feature: human-associated habitat; material: faeces | place: Denmark | collected 2008/2010 ...
GCCGCGCTGGCCGTGTGGGGCATTGCCCGTGCACGGCGCACCCCGGCCGATACTGTGCGGGCGGAGTTCCGCGCGCTGTACAAAAAGATGTGCCGCTGCGGCCTGGGCGAAGGGGTATCCTCTGATCAGGAAGAGTTTAAACAATTTTTATGGGAACACACCAAAACGGCGGCCCCGCAGGATGTGGAAACGCTGCTGGCGCTTGTGCAGACGGCGCAGTTTGCGTCGGGGCCGGTCAGCGCGCAAACCGCGCAACAGGTACGCGGCTTGTGCCGCATACTGCGCAAAAATTTACACAGGTAATTGCCGGGAAATATGTGATATTCTCCAGGGGGGAGAAGTAACAAGAGCAAATAACGCCTTGACGCGGCGCTTCAAACCTATTATTATAGTAGTGAAATGCAATAGGGAGATGAAATCATGGCGCGATTGCCGAAAAATGACAAAGTTGTGGACATTGGAACGATCGCTGCGGCTTTGGGAGTGTCAAAAACAACGGTATCCCGGGCAATATCCGGCAATGGCCGTGTGGGCGCAGCAACCCGTCAGCGCGTACAGGACTACGTGAAGGAGCATAACTACACCCCCAGCGTGATGGCACGCGGGCTGGCGATGCGCTGCTCGTACAACATTTCGCTGGTGATCTCCAAGCAGTTCTCTGATTTTGAGATGCCGTTTTTACGCAAGACGATGCGTTCGGTCTATCAGGCGGCGGAGGATTGCGATTACGATGTGCTGCTGACCCTGGTAGGCGAGAACGAGACACGCCCGGTGGAGCGCCTTTTGGACAACCGCAAGATCGACGGCCTGATTCTGACCCGCACGCTGGAACGCGACCCGCTGATCCCGCTGCTGAAAAGCCGCAAGCTGCCCTTTGTAGCCATCGGCCGCCCCGAGGATCCGACCGTGATGTCGGTGGATCATGACCAGGTCGGCGGCTGCCGGGAGCTGACCAGCCTGCTGCTGATGAAGGGCATGAAGCGGATCGCCCTGCTGGGCGGCACGATGCTGTACACCGTCAATATGTCGCGCCTGGAAGGCTTCAAGCAGGCCTATGACATGATGGACCAGAAAATCGACGAGAGTCTGCTGTTTTTGGAGCTGGAAACCGACGACCTGCGGATGCAGGCCGTGAGCCAGGCGTTGGAGCGCAAGCCGGACTGTATCCTGTGCATGGACGACCGGCTGACCCTGCTGGCGATGAATATGCTCAAGCAGCAGGGCGTGCGGGTGCCGCAGGATATCCGCGTGGCGTCGCTGTATGACAGCAGCGCGCTGGCTGAGTCGTCGCCCGCCATCACGGCGGTGCAGTTTGACGCCTACGCCCTGGGCCGCAAAGCGACCCAGCAGCTTTTGCAGGCGCTCAAAGGCCGCGAGGTGGAGACCCGCGTGGAACTGGGCTACCAGGTCAGTATGCGGGAATCGACGAAAACCTGAGATAGGGTATATAATAAGTATATTAGGCAGCACGCCGTGGAAACGGTGCGCTGCCTTTTTGTAGGGGCGGCATAGATGCCGCCCGCGGTTTCCCGGGGAATGGGCGGTAATGGGGAACGCGCGGGCCGCATAGATGCGGCCCCTACAACTCCACAAAAAAATGAATCGCGTAATGGCGGCAAACGCACCGGGAGGGATGAATCCATTCCCCCACATGGGGATAGAGTCGAGAAAAATAGAAGCAGATGGAGGTGCGATTTGCCGTGAAAACTGCGCAACATATGGAAACGGTTGCGCAACAAAGGAACCGTTTCCGACAAAAAGCAACCTGTTTTTTGAAATATTTCCACAAAAACAGGTATTCTAATTTGTGCAAGGTTCCAATCTTGGATAAAATCACCAAAAAACGATTGATTTTTCGCTATTTATGGTGTATTATAATATCAATCCGAAACGGAAACGTTTCCGAATAAGAAAACGCAATCACTACTGCAACTCTTGATTTTCTTTAGAAGGAGGAAAAAACATGAAAGCGAAAAAGACTCTCTCCGTGACCCTGGCCGCCGCGATGGCAGCCGGTCTGCTGGTGGGCTGCGGCGGCAGCGCCTCCACGGCCACCTCTACCGCAGAGGCCGCTTCTACCGCGGACTCCACCTCTACTGCTGCTTCTACCGAGGCTGAGGCCCCCGCAGCAGCCGGCAAGGTCTACTACCTGAACTTCAAGCCCGAGCAGGATGAAGCCTGGCAGGATTTGGCCGCCAAGTACACCGAGGAGACCGGCGTTCCCGTCACCGTCGTGACCGCTGCTTCCGGTCAGTACGAGACCACCCTGATGAGCGAGATGGCCAAGAGCGACGCACCTACCCTGTTCCAGGTCAACGGTCCTGTCGGTCTTGCTAGCTGGAAAGACTACTGCTACGACCTGTCCGGCACTCCCCTCGCCGGTGAGCTGACCAGCGACACCTACTCCCTGAAGGACGGCGACGCCACCCTGGGCATCGGCTACGTTATCGAGAGCTACGGTCTGATTACCAACAAGACCCTGTTGGAAAAGGCTGGTTACAGCGTGGACGACATCAAGAGCTTCGCCGACCTGAAGAAGGTTGCCGAGGACATCACCGCCCGCAAGGACGAACTTGGCTTTGCTGCCTTCACCTCCGCCGGTATGGACGGTTCCTCTGACTGGCGCTACAAGACCCACTTGGCCAACCTGCCCATCTACTTCGAGTATCAGGAGGACGGCATCAATAACACCGACGCCATCAAGGGCACCTACCTCGACAACTACAAAGACATCTTTGATCTGTACATCAACAACTCCACCTGCGATCCCACTGAACTGGCTGGCAAGACCGGCGACGACAGCCGTAACGAGTTCCTGAACAACGAGGCTGTTTTCTACCAGAACGGTTCCTGGGAGTACACCAACCTCGTCGGCGATGACAAGCCCTTCACCGATGACGACCTGACCATGCTGCCCATCTACATTGGCGTCGGCGACGAAGCCAACCAGGGCCTGTGCACTGGCACCGAGAACTACTGGTGCGTCAACAAGGAAGCTAGCGCCGAGGACATTCAGGCTACGCTGGACTTCATGTACTGGTGCGTCACCTCTGAGGAAGGCACCACTGCCATGGCGAACGATATGGGCTTTGTTATCCCCTTCAAGAAGGCTATCGAGTCCCCGAACGTCTTCGTCAAGGCCGACAACGAAATGACCGCTGAGGGCAAGACCCCCGTGGCCTGGAACTTCTCCACCATGCCTTCCGAGAACTGGAAGAACGGCGTTGGTTCTGCTCTGACCGCTTACGCCGCCGGTACCGGCAGCTGGGATGATGTTGTTACTGCCTTCGTGGATGGCTGGGCAACCGAGGCTGCTTTGAACGCTGCTGCATAATCTAAGCAAACCTAAAACGCAATACCTGTGGGGCGGGCGGAAATCGCCCGCCCCGCTTTTTTTAACGAAACGAAGCAAGAAAGAGAATCTGAAAAGGGGGCTTTCCTATGGAAAAAGCCATAAAACGCTACTGGCCCGTCTTTGTGCTGCCAACGCTGATCGCCTTTATCATCGGCTTTGTGTGGCCTTTCATCTGGGGTACGGGGCTGTCCTTCTGCAAGTTCACTACCGTTAAAAACGTGCAGTTCGCTGGCCTTAGCAACTACAAAATGATCTGGATCGATGATACCTTCACCCATGCGTTCTGGTTCACGGCGGTCTTTACCATCGTGTCCACCGTGCTTATCAATGTGCTGGCTTTCAGCATCGCACTGCTGCTTACCCGCGGCATGCGCGGCACCAACGCCTTCCGCACGATCTTCTTCCTGCCGAACCTGATCGGCGGTATCGTGCTGGGCTACATCTGGCAGATTTTGCTCAACGGCATCCTTTCTGCCCTGGGCAAGCCGCTGCTCGCGCTGAACGCCACCTACGGCTTCTGGGGCCTCATCATCCTGATGTGCTGGCAGCAGATCGGCTACATGATGATCATCTACATTGCCGGTTTGCAGAACGTGCCCACCGATCTGATCGAAGCGGCCCGCATCGACGGCGCTACCTCCCGCCAGATCCTCCTTAAGATCAAGGTCCCCATGGTCATGCCCAGCGTGACGATCTGCACCTTCCTGACGCTGACCAACTCCTTCAAGCTGTTCGACCAGAACCTCTCTCTGACGGCTGGCGAACCGGCCAAGCAGTCCATGATGCTGGCGTACAACATTTATGATACGTTCTACGCCCGCTCGGGACCCCAGTGGAAGGGTATCGGCCAGGCCAAGGCTGTGGTCTTTTTCCTCTTCGTGGTCGTTTTCTCTCTGATCCAGCTCCATTTCACCCGCTCTAAGGAGGTGCAGCAATAATGGGCAAGACTGCTAAGGATCGCCGCATCAACTCGGTGCTGTCGGTCGTGCTTACCATCGTCTGCATCCTCTGGATGTACCCGGTATTCATGATTTTGATGAACTCGCTCAAGACCGAGCGTGCCATCACCACCACTCACGCCTTCGAGCTGCCCACCGCCGAGACCTTCGTGGGCCTGAAGAACTACATCTACGGCATCGCGGAGATGGACTTCCTCTCCTCGCTGTGGTACAGCTTCATCATCACGATTTCCTCCGTCGCGCTGATCTTGCTCTGCTGCTCGATGTGCGCATGGTACATCACCCGTGTGCAGGGCGTGCTCTCCAAGGGCATGTATTACCTGTGCGTCTTCAGCATGATCGTGCCGTTCCAGATGGTCATGTTCACCCTGGCCAAAACGGCAGATACCCTCAAACTCAACAACCCCTACAACATCTGCATCATCTATCTGGGCTTCGGCGCTGGTCTGGCGGTGTTCATGTTCACCGGCTTTGTCAAGTCGATGCCCATCGCCATTGAGGAAGCTGCCATGATCGACGGCTGCAACCCGCTGCAGATCTTTTTCAAAGTGGTTTGCCCCATCCTGAAGCCGACGATGATCTCCACTGCCATCCTGGAAACCATGTGGGTCTGGAACGACTACCTGCTGCCCACCCTGGTGCTGGACATCAAGCAGTACCGTACCATTCCCATGGCCATCCAGTATTTCCGCGGCAGTTACGGCAAGGTCGAGATGGCCCCCATGATGGCCTGCATTATGATCACGGTCATCCCCGTCATTGTGCTGTACCTGGCCTGCCAGAAGTACATCATCGACGGTGTTGTGGCCGGTGCGGTTAAGGGTTGATAGAGGGCCGGAAAGTATATTCAGTTAGAAAGAGGTCAGTATTTTTATGAGAACCAGCGGTATTTTACTGCCGATTTCCAGCCTGCCGTCCCCCGGCGGTATCGGTACCATGGGAGCTGCGGCCCGTGAATTTGTGGACTTCCTGCATGCGGCAGGGCAGCATTACTGGCAGATTTTGCCGGTTTGTCCTACCAGCTACGGCGACAGCCCCTATCAATCCTTCTCCACCTTCGCGGGCAACCCCTACTTTATCGATCTTGACCAGCTGGCCGAGGCCGGGCTGCTTACGCCCGAGGAGTACCGCACAATCGATTGGGAGAGCGCGCCCGACTGCATCAACTATGGTGTACTGTACGAGAAGCGCTACCCCGTCCTGCGCCGCGCCTGCGCCCGTCTGCTAGCCAACCCCCCAGAGGATTACGAGCAGTTTTTGGCGGACAACGCCTTCTGGCTGCCGGACTACGCCCTGTTCATGGCACTGAAAGATGCCCACGGCGGTAAGTCCTGGCTGGAGTGGGAACGCCCGCTGCGCCTGCGCAAACCGGCCGAGCTGGATAAGGCCCGCCGCTATCATAAGGCGAGCATCGATTTCTGGCAGGCTGTGCAGTATCTCTTCTACACCCAGTGGAAAAAACTGAAAGCCTACGCCAATGCCCGGGGCGTCGAGATCATCGGCGACCTGCCCATCTACGTAGCGGCGGACAGTGTGGATGTCTGGAGCAGCCCGCAGGAGTTCCAGCTGGACGAAAACCTGCTGCCTATCGAGGTGGCCGGCTGCCCGCCGGATGGTTTCTCCGCCACCGGCCAGCTGTGGGGCAACCCGCTGTTTGACTGGGACGCCATGGCCGCCACCGGCTACCGCTGGTGGGTGCGCCGCATCCGCCACTTGTGCAGCATCTACGATCTCCTGCGCATCGATCACTTCCGCGGCTTCGCTGGGTACTACGCCATCCCTTACGGCGATAAGACCGCCGAGCATGGCCGCTGGCGCACCGGCCCAGGCTACAGCCTGTTTGCCGCCGTTAAAAAGGAGCTGGGCAGCCCCCGCATCATTGCCGAGGACCTGGGTTTCCTGACCGACGATGTGCGCGAGTTGCTGGCCAAGTGCGAGTACCCCGGCATGAAAGTGCTGGAATTCGCCTTTGACAGCCGCGACGGCGGCGACTACCGCCCCCACAGCTATCCCACCAACTGCGTGGCCTACACCGGCACCCATGACAACGAGCCTGTACAGGGCTGGTTTGCCACCGCCGATAAGACCGACACCGACCGTGCCGTAGAGTACCTGAATCTGACCAAAAAGGAAGGTTACCACTGGGGTATGATGCGCGGTGTCTGGGCCAGCACGGCCGATCTGGCCGTAGTGCAGGCACAGGATGTGCTGGGTCTGGGGCATGAATCCCGCATGAACACGCCGTCCACCTTGGGCGGCAACTGGTGCTGGCGCGCACTGCCGGGTGCTTTCACCCCGGCGCTGGCGCAAAAGCTCAACCATCTGATGGAGTTGTACGGCCGCCTGCCCGCAGAAGCCGCTCCGGAGGATGCAACCCAGGATCCGGCGGATTCCCCGTCCGTCTGATATAAGGGCCGTGCCGTATCGCGGTGATGACCCGGATTTCTTCTCTTTTTTCTATCGTTCCTTTCTTGCAAACAGGGTAAGGCCCTCGGCAAACCGCCGGGGGCCTTATCCTGTTTTTGCTGCAGGATGGGTCCGGTGGAACTGGCATCCTGTTCTTTCGGCCAAAGCAGCAAGGTCAGCTATCTGCAGATGCTTACAGCGGTGTGTGCTGTGGTCAACGGCGGGCGGCTGATGCAGCCCTATGTTGTACAGCGCATTACCGCCCCGGACGGTACAATAATAAAAGAGGTAGAACCTACAGTGAAGCGGCAGGTCATTTCGGCTGAAACCAGCGCCACGATGTGCAAGCTGATGGAAGGGGTGGTCACCAAGGGCACCGGCACCCGGGCGGCGGTGCCCGGCTACCGTGTGGGCGGCAAAAGCGGCACCAGCCAAAAGCTGGACAGCAAAAACGAGGGCGCCCGCATTGCCAGCTTTGTGGCGGGCGCGATGGTATCTGCGATCGGTTCTGCCAGGTACACGCCTGTGACTGATCTGCCTGGACGAACCCCACAGCTGGACCACCAGCGGCGGCGCCCTCTCCGGCCCCGTCTGCGCCGAGGTCCTGCAAAAGGCCCTGCCATATCTGGGGATAGAGCCGACGGAAATGGTAGAAAAATAAATTTTAAAATTCATTCATGACATTTCTCTGCAAATCTGCTATACTAAAGCTACTTTAAAAAATAGGAGAGTTTTAGCATGCCGCAGCCTTATGTGTTGTTTGACAATGTGTGTAAATATTACCAGATGGGCGATACCCGTATCGCTGCATCAGATCACGTGAGCTTTGAGATCCAAAAGGGGGAATTCTGCGTCATCCTCGGCCCTTCCGGCGCGGGCAAAACCACCGTGCTGAATATGCTGGGCGGCATGGATACATGCGACGAGGGCACCATCCTGCTGGACGGCGAGAAGGTCAGCGGCTTTGATAAAAAGCGGCTGACCACCTACCGCCGCTATGATGTGGGCTTCGTGTTCCAGTTTTATAACCTCGTGCAGAACCTGACCGCGCGGGAAAATGTGGAGTTGGCCGCCGAGATCTGCCGCGACCCACTGGATGCCGACACCGTGCTGGATGAGGTGGGCCTGGCGGACCGCAAAAATAACTTCCCGGCACAGCTTTCCGGCGGCGAACAGCAGCGTGTCTCCATCGCCCGTGCGTTGGCCAAAAACCCAAAGATCCTGCTTTGTGATGAGCCTACCGGCGCGCTGGACTACAAAACCGGCAAGCAGGTGTTGGCCCTGCTGCAGGCCACCTGCCGCAAACAGGGACGCACCGTCATCGTCATCACCCACAACAGCGCTCTGGCCGCTATGGCGGACCGGGTCATCCGTATCAACAGCGGCCGGGTGGTAGATCAGACCGTGAACCCCAACCCCACCCCCGTGGAAAGGATCGAGTGGTAAATGACACGCAGTTATCGCAAAAATACCCTGCGGACCTTCAAAAGCACCGCCAGCCGGTTCGCCGCCGTCTTTGCCATCGTGGCGCTGGGCGTCGGCTTCCTGGCCGGGCTGAACGCCACGCCCATCGATATGAAAGAGTCGATGGAACGTTATATGGATGATGGCAACTTCTACGACCTGCGCATCGTCTCCACCCTGGGTCTGACTGATGAGGATGTGGACGCCTTGCGCCAGGTGGAGGGCGTTCGCCAGGTGCAGCCGGGATACTCGGCAGATTTGCTGGTGGAGGTGGACGGTGACACCGTCGTCAGCCGCGTCCACAGCCTGCCTGCGCCGGAGAATAACACCATCAACCAGCTGAACCTCGTCGAGGGCCGCCTGCCGGAAAAGTCCGGCGAGTGCGTCATCGAAGCCAGCTACACCAAAAAGCAATCTACCTACACCGTGGGCACAAAGCTGGTGGTGGACAAAGCCAACGAAGATCTGGACACCAAGCTGAGCACCACCGAGTACACCGTCGTGGGCATCGTGCACAACGCCAACTATTTCAGCTTTGAGCGCGAGCCCGCCAGCGTGGGCAACGGCACGGTCAAGCTGGTGTTCTACATCCCCCAGCAGGATTTCGCCTACGAAGCCTACACCGAAGTCTACCTGACCGCCGAAGGCGCGTTGGAGCAGGACAGCCTGGGCGACGCCTACCAAACCAATATTGATACGGTCAAGGCCAACGTCGAGGCCATCGCCGATGCCCGGTGTGAAGCCCGCTATGACGGCATCATCGCTGATGCCCGTGCCGAGCTGGATGACGCCTGGGCTGAGTACAACGACGCCAAAGCGGATGCCGACCAACAGCTGGCCGACGCTGCCGCTGAATTGGCCGACGGCAAACGACAGTTGGCGGATGGCCAGAAAGAGGTGGATGACGGCGAGCGCCAGTATGCAGACGGCTTGAACGAACTGACCAGCAACGAAGCCCTGCTCAACGATGGCGCGGCCCAATTGGCGGATGCCGAAGCCCAGCTGAAAGACGCCGAGGCGCAGCTGCAGGCAGGGGAGGACGAACTTGCCGCCAACGCCCCCAAGCTGGAAGCCGCCCGCAAACAGTTGGAGGACGGCCAGGCTCAGTACGAAGCCGGACTGAAACAATACAACGACGGCCTGGCACAGATCGAAACCGCCGAAAAGCAGCTGGCCGACGCCAAGGCCCAGCTGGACGCCAACGCGGACGCCTACCAGCAGGGGATAGCAGCCATTGCCGAAAAGCTGGGAGTGGATGCGGTCCAGGTGGATGCGTTTATCGGCTGGCTGGCCCAGAACTGCGATGCCAACGGCACCCAGCCGCCCCAGACGGTGGAAGAACTGTGGCAGGCCATCCAGAATTACGGCGGTCTGACCATCCCCGCAGGCCTGACGCAGGAGCAGGTGGATGCCATCCGCGCCCAGGCCAACGATCTGCTGGCGGCCATCGATGAAATCCCCGCAGACACCCTGCCGGAAGAACAACAGCAGCGCTTGCAGGAGGCCCGGACGTATATCGCCGCCGTGGCTGATGCTGCCGACCCTGCCGCCATGCAGACGGCTTTGCAGAATGCTGTCGATTGGGCGCGTCAGTTCGCCCCCGAACTGCCCGATGACATCCGGGACAAGCTGAACGCCGCTGTCGAAGCCTGGTGGGCCAGCCTGCCCGAGGACAGCAAAGCCCAGCTGGAAGAACTGGTTTCCGGCGTGGGCCAGCTGACCCAGTACCGGTTAGGCCTGCTGCAATACGAACAGGGCGCGGCTCAGCTGGCTGCCGCCCGTGCCGAGCTGGAGGCCAACGCCCCCAAACTGGCCACCGCCAAGGCCCAGCTGGACGATGGCTGGAAGCAGTACTATGACGGCTTGGCCCAGTACGAGGACGGAAAAAAGCAGCTGGCGGCTGCCCGCGCCCAGCTGGAGGATGGTTGGGCCACCCTGCAGGACAAAAAGGTGCAGATGGCCAATGCCCGCCGCCAGATCGACGACGCCAAAGGCCAGCTGAGCGACGCCCGCAAAAAGCTGGATGACGCCAAAACAACCATTGCCGAAAACCTGCAAAAACTACGGGACGGAGAAATAGAATATGAGGACGCCAAGGTCGAAGCCGAAAAGGCCCTGGCCGATGCCCGCGCGCAAATCGAGGACGGAGAAGCCGCCCTGAACGATGTGGAGTACCCCACCTGGTACGTCTGGGACCGCAGCAAAAACGTCAGCTATGCGTCCTTTACCGCCAATGTGGATAAGCTCACCGCCATTGCCACCATCTTTCCGGTATTCTTCTTCCTGGTGGCGGCACTGGTGGTATCCACCACCATGACCCGCATGGTCGAGGAAGAACGCCTGCAGATCGGCACGCTGAAAGCCCTGGGCTATTCGGGCGCAGCCATCATGCAAAAGTACCTGATCTACGCCTTCACGGCGGCTGCAGCGGGCACAGTAGCCGGACTGGCCGTCGGCTTCAAGGCCTTCCCGTCCATCATCTGGTCCGCCTATGAAATGATGTATTATATGCCGTCTATTGCCACCCCCTGGCGGTTGAGCCAGGCGTTGCTTGCGGGCGGCACCCTTATCCTGCTCACCGTGGGCATCACGGCGCTGGCCTGCCGCACCACCTTGCAGGAGGACCCGGCGGCCCTCATGCTGCCCCGCGCCCCCAAGGCCGGCAAGCGCATTTTGCTGGAACGCATTACCCCGCTGTGGCGGCGGCTGCCC
>ERZ780162.2667-NODE-2667-length-10893-cov-2.850710_pt1 | contig 10893 bp, 9 predicted proteins | sample MGYA00511474_ERZ780162 | MGnify/ENA primary metagenome ERZ780162 (study PRJEB29588, sample SAMEA2143633) | human gut metagenome | biome: human gut; feature: human-associated habitat; material: faeces | place: Denmark | collected 2008/2010 ...
ATCTTATATTTATACTGGGAATGTTCCCGATAATGACCATTATTTCGCTTTTCGACAGAAGTGCAGAATATAAAAACCTCATTCTGATAGTTTGTTCCCTGCTGTTTTTCAGTTGGGGCAGACCTTTTGTGTTCTGTCTTATTTTCCTGTCAGTTATCCTCGATTGGATATTTGGTCTTATTATTTCAAAAAACCGTGAGAACAAAGCCCTTTGCAGGATATTTTTGGCGCTGGATATTATAATGAACGTATCTCTTATGCTGATATTCGGTCAGAATATTCTTTATAATAAGGTAAAAAAGCTTAGTTTTGACGCCGCCATACTTCCACTTGGTATGGGTTATTATATGCTCAGAGGGATTTCTTATGTCTATGACGTTTTCAAGGGCAACTGCAAAGCAGAAAAAAACGTTTTCTGCCTTTTGACTTATATGGTGTCACTGCATTTCATGCTTGTGGGACCTCTTGTGAGATACGGTGATATTGAGCCACAGATAAGGCATCGTGAGATCACAGGAGCAAAGCTCAACCAGGGACTTAATAAGATAGTTTTTGGTTTTGGCAAGGTGGTGCTTCTTGCAGGCGTTTTTGAACAGATAAAGCTTGCAGGACTTAACGGCAAAGAGATAACTACCCTTGGCTGTTGGCTTGGTATGCTGTCTTTCTTGGCTCAGTATTATTTTCTTTTCACAGGACTTTCGGATATGGCAAAGGGTCTTGGTCTTACAAACGGCTTTGTTTATCCTGACAACTACACAAACATTGAAGCTGACGGACTTTTCACTGGTATGATAAAAAGCTTCAATACAACTGTTGTTGACTTTTTCAGCGAGGTTTTCTTCTGCAAAAAAAACATGAACAAAGTCTTTACTTTTGTGTGCTATATACTTTGCGGTCTGGCACTTTCTATATGGTATCAGGCAAAGGTGAATTTCATTATCGTCGGACTTTGTGCGGCAGTGCTTTGTATCCTTGAAAAGCTGTTTCTTGAAAGACCGCTTTCAAAGCTGCCTGACCTTGTGAAGTATATTTATCTTTTGCTGACAGCTCTCGTTATTTTTGGCGGACTTTATTTTGACAGCTTCTATGGCTACAAAAAATGGCTCTTTGCACTTGCAGGAGTAAATGTGAAATACACCTTGAGCGTGTCTGTAAAAAGTGCAGTGCTGAAAAATATCACCCTTATAGTAATATCGTTCTTTATTGTCTGCCCACCTGCAAAAAGGGCTTTCTGCAAGATTTTTAAGAAGCTTTCACAGAAGTCTCAGGCGGCTTATGGCAGAGTTATGATAACAAAAACCATTACGACAGTGCTTGTTTTTGCAGTGAGCGTTATAACACTTGCGGCGGAATATGCGGCATAAAAAGAGGAAAATACTAATGGATAAGAAAACAACACAATTCAATATCGTTCACGGTGACAATGAATATGAGATACCGGAGGAATGCGAGGCTGCGGAGGAAGCGGCTGAAGAGCTTGCCAAAACGAATTTGGAGGAGCATTACAGCTTTATAAATCTTCTTTCCATAGCGGTCATAATGCTATTTGCCTGCATATTCTTTATTTCAGTTTCAGGAAGCGACATTGTGGAGGACAACAATCTGTCTTTAACATTCAAGACTTTCTTTTCAGGAGATTACACTCAGGCATTGGAGGACTCTTATAATAATAGTATACCTTTTCCTGACGCCATGAAAGCTGTTGAGGAGCGTATCTCTCTTATTTATGGTATCGGCAATAAGGTCACTGACCCTATAAAAGAAACGCCTGACAATACTGATTCTAACCACAACAGCTTCGATCATCCGACTAATAATGACAGTGATGATCCTGACGAAAATGTTATCACCACCACTGCAAAACCGCAGGACGGTGAGGTAACTACCACAAAGAAAAAAGAGGACAAGAAAAAAACAACAACTACCACTGCTATTGACAGACCAGAGGAAACTAAAAGCACCACAACGACTTCAACGGCTTCCACTACCACAAATAATGACAAGCCTTACTATACTGTCACCGAAACTGAGCCTATAGTACAGCCTGGTCCTACTACTACCACGACCACAACAAAGGCAACTGAGACCACAACTCGGCCGACAGAAACTACAGAACCTACCACCGAGCAAACTGAGGGACCGTCAGATGAATAGCAGATTTGATAACCCTTTTCCTTATTCTGATGACAATAAAAGATATCATACCTACAATTATTATCTAAGGCACAAGTTCGGCACTAAGGTTTTCAAGATACCCCTTAATATTGACCTTGGCTGTCCGAACAGAGACGGCACAAAAGGTGTGGGGGGCTGTGTGTTCTGCTCGGCAAAAATGAGCGGAGATTTTGCAGGCGACCCTCATGAGGATATCCTTACTCAGTACAGAGAGATAAGGGAGAAAATGAGCAAGAAGTGGAGCAAGGGTCTGTGCATACCGTATTTTCAGGCAGGCTCAAACACCTATGCTGACGTTGAAACGCTGAGAAAAATGTTTTATACAGCCCTGTCATTTGAAAATACGGCAGGGCTTTCTATCGCAACAAGGGCAGATTGCATCAACGAAGAAAAAGCCGATCTCCTTGGTGAGCTTGCGGAAAAGACTTTTCTTACTGTAGAGCTTGGTTTGCAGACTATACATGACGAAACGGCTTTGAAAATGAACCGCTGTCATACTTTTGCGGATTTTCTCAAAGGCTATGAAATGCTGAGAAAACGCAATGTTAATGTGTGCGCGCATATCATCGACGGGCTTCCCGGTGAGGATAGGGATATGATGCTTGAAACGGCTAAAACTCTCGGTCAGCTCGATATACAAAGCATTAAGATACATCTTCTGCACGTTTTAAAAGGCACTGTGCTTGCACAGATGTATGAGCGTGGAGAATTTCGGGCTTTGGATATGGACGAGTATGTTAATATCGTCTGTGACCAGTTGGAGCTTCTGCCTGCGGAGATAGTAATACAGCGTGTGACAGGCGACGGTGCAAAGGACGATCTTGTTGCACCTTTGTGGAGTTTGAAAAAATTCTGCGTTATGAACGAGATAGACAAGAAAATGGGAAGAAGAAATTCATGGCAGGGAAAGGCTCTGTCGGAGTAAAAAGAGGTAAAAATGAAAGATATATGTGCAGTTTCGACACCACTCGCTGAGGGCGGTATATCAGTCATAAGAATAAGCGGAGAAAACGCCATAAGCATAGGTGCAAAGGTTTTTAAACCGCTGTCATGCAAAAGTGTTGAAAACATGGCAGGCTATTCGTGTGCATACGGAAAAATAGTTGACAAAAACGGCAGAGAAGTTGATGACGGTGTTCTGACGGTTTTCCGTGCACCTAGGTCATACACCGGTGAAAACGTCTGCGAGATATCATGCCATGGCGGAATATATGTTACAAAAAAAGTTCTCAGACTTTGCATTGAACAGGGTGCAGAGCTTGCTCAGAGGGGCGAGTTCACAAAGAGGGCTTTTCTCAACGGAAAGCTTTCACTTACTCAGGCTGAGGGCGTAATGGAAACTATCTCCGCTCAGGGAGAATATGCACTTAATTCTGCAAATCTTACAAAAGAGGGCAGGCTTTTCAGGCTGATTTCTGATATGTCAAGAAAGTTTGTCACAATACTAGGTGAACTTGCGGCATGGGTGGATTATCCAGAGGAGGACTTGCCTGAGATATCTGAGGATAATCTCAGAGAGAACCTTAAAAACGCTTTGGCAGGGCTTGATAAAATAATAGCAGATCATGACAGCGGTATGATACTGAAAAACGGTGTTGACACTGTTATCGCAGGCAAGCCGAACGTTGGAAAATCGACCCTCATGAATATGCTGTTGGGATATGACCGCTCCATAGTCACAAATGTGGCAGGCACTACACGAGATGTTATTGAAGAAAGTGCAAAGCTTGGCGAGCTTATTTTGAAGCTTTCCGACACTGCAGGTATACATGAAACTGATGATGAAGTTGAAAAAATAGGCGTTGATATCGCAAAGAAAAAGCTTAAAAACGCTATGCTTGTAATAGAAGTTTTTGACATTTCAAGAGAGCTTGATGAGGAAGACTTGGAGCTTCTTGAATATGTGAAAAGGCTTGGAAAGAAAGTTATCATAGTTCTCAACAAGTCTGACCTTGAAAATGTTGTTGAAAGTTCTCAGCTTGAAAAATATTCAGACTACGTGATAGAGATTTCTGCGAAGCTTGACGAGGGCAGAGAAGAGCTGCAAAAAGCCGCAGAGAAGCTTTTGGGCATTGGCGGATATGACGCTGACAGCACGATTTTTGCAAACGAGCGTCAAATAGCCTGTGCAGAACGTGCAAGAAAATATCTTGCCATGGCTCTTGAAAGCCTTGATATGGGAGAGACTTTGGACGCTGTTACTGTGATGATAGACAATGGCGCAAATGCACTTTTGGAGCTGACAGGAGAAAAAGCTACAGAAGCGGTGGTAGACGAGGTATTTTCAAAATTCTGCGTAGGAAAGTAATTTATATGGTCTTATTTTCAGACAGGTGGTTTTATTATGCAAAAGGAATATTTTGATATTATTGTGGTAGGTGCAGGTCACGCAGGCTGTGAAGCGGCTTTGGCGGCGGCACGCCTTGGATTAAAGACGGCACTTTTTACCATAACACTTGACGGTGTTGCCAATATGCCATGCAACCCCTCTATAGGCGGAACTGCAAAGGGACATCTTGTTCGTGAGATAGACGCTTTGGGCGGAGAAATGGGCAAGGCGGCGGATAAAACTTTTCTGCAAAGCAGGATACTCAACCGTGGAAAAGGTCCTGCCGTTCATAGTCTGAGGGCGCAGATAGACCGTGTTGAATATCATAAGCTTATGAAAAAGACTATCGAAGATACTGACGGGCTTTATCTGAAGCAGGCTGAGATAACTGATATTTTATTTGAGGAGGACGGCAAAACTGTTCGTGGTGTGCGTACAAAGCTTGGCACTGAGTATGATTGCAAGGCTGTTGTTATCTCAACGGGAACTTACCTTGGCGGCACTGTCCATGTGGGTGCAGTATCATATTCAAGCGGCCCTGACGCAACTTTGCCTGCACTCAGTCTGACAGAATGTCTTAAAAAGGCAGGAATGACAATAAGACGTTTCAAAACAGGCACTCCTGCCCGTGTACACAAGCGTTCCATAGATTTTGACAAGCTTGAAGTTCAGTGCGGTGACGATGATATAACGCCATTTTCTTTTGATAATCATGAAAAGCTTGAAAATAAAGTCAAATGCTATGTGGCTTATACAAATGAAGAAACACACAAGGTAATAAGAGATAACATACATCTTTCACCTATATATTCGGGTAGGATACACGCTATTGGTCCAAGATACTGTCCGTCTATCGAGGACAAGATAATGAGATTTTCGGATAAGCCAAGGCATCAGCTTTTTATTGAGCCAATGGGTCTTGACACTGACGAATATTATCTGCAAGGTATGTCGTCATCACTGCCTGAGTTTGTTCAGCTTCAATTTTTGCACACTATAAAAGGACTTGAACACGTTGAGATAATGCGAAATGCCTATGCCATAGAATATGATTGCTGCGACCCTACAGAGCTTTCTGCTACGCTGGAGTTCAAGGCTTTTGACGGTCTTTACGGTGCAGGTCAGTTCAACGGCACTTCGGGATATGAAGAAGCCGCCGCACAAGGTCTTATCGCAGGCATAAATGCCGCACTGAAAATTCTCGGCAGAAAACAGCTTATTCTTGACAGAGCGTCCTCATACATAGGCACTCTTATTGACGACCTTGTTACAAAGGGTTGTTCAGACCCTTACAGAATGCTCACATCACGAAGCGAATACAGACTTCTTCTCAGGCAAGATAACGCTGACATAAGGCTTACGCCTATCGGACATGAGATAGGGCTTATCTCAGACGAAAGATATCAGCATTTGCTTGACAAAAATGAACAGATAGCTGCTGAGATAAAGCGTGTTTCAAAAATAAATATTGCGCCAGATCCTGAGATAAATGCCTATCTTGAATCTGTAGGCACTGACCCTCTTAACAACGGCATAAAGCTTGCTCAGCTTATCCGCAGACCACAGGTGTCATATGACGGTCTTGCTCCTTTCGATAAGGAACGACCTGAGCTTTCAGCAGAAGTAAAAGAGCAGGTAGAATTGCAGATAAAATATGACGGCTATATAAAGATACAGCTTGAACAGGTGGAGGCTATGCGAAAGCTAGAGAAAAAGGCTTTGCCTGCGGATATTGACTATAATGATATAAAAAGTCTTAGACTTGAAGCAATTGAAAAGCTCAATAAAATAAAGCCTGTATCAGTTGGTCAGGCAAGCCGAATCAGCGGAGTAAACCCTGCTGACGTGGGTGTGCTTTTGGTATGGCTCTCATCAAAGAATGACCATAGGGAGGAATAGTATGTCAAAGCTTATTTCTAAGGACGATTTTATAAAGCTTTTTGATAATTATGATATAACAATATCTGACAGTGATTATTCACGCTTTGAAGCTTATGCAGATCTGCTTTGTGAATGGAACGAGAAAATAAATCTTACTGCTATCACTGACCCTGAGGGAATTTCAATAAAACATTTTTTTGATAGCGTTTATCCTTTCACACTTTTCGAGGTAAAAGAAAATGCAACGGTAATAGATGTCGGCACAGGGGCAGGATTTCCGTCCTGTCCACTGAAAATCGTCCGTGACGATATAAAGCTTACACTTTTGGATAGCCTTAATAAGAGGATAAATTTTCTTGCACAGCTTTCAGACAGTCTTGACCTTGGTGCGACCTGCATACACGGCAGAGCAGAAGAGCTTGGCAGAAGCATGGAGTGCCGTGAACAATTTGACATTGCCACAGCAAGAGCGGTGGCAAACCTCAGCGACCTATGCGAGTATTGCCTGCCTTTTGTAAAAGTCGGAGGATATTTTGCGGCTTTAAAAGGCTCAGGAGGAAATGACGAGCTGAAAGAGGCTAAAAATGCTATTAAGATACTGGGAGGAAAGGTCGAAGAGGTCTTTGACTATGAACTTCCAACAGGTGACGGCAGAACGCTTATCCTCATAAGAAAAGTATCTGAAACACCTGAGAAATATCCACGCAACAAGGGTCAAATGAAAAAGAAAAAATTATAATACGAATATATGCACAAAAAAACACGCTGAACCAAAATTCAGCGTGTTTTCTTATTGTCATTTTTAATTTAGAACTCTATCTTTGAGTAAAGACCTGAATCCTTCATTGTGTCCTCTGGCTTTGGCTTCTTGTAGTCCTTTTCAAAGCTTGTTGTGATGTCAAAACCCTTTGAGCGGCGATTGTTATTGTTTCTTCTTCTGCCGCCGTTCTTCTTGTAACCGCCTCTGTTGTCATACTTTCTAGGTGTTGTAGAGCTGATTATTACCTTTCTCCATGGCTCTTCACCCTTTGACTGAGATGTTACACCCTCGATCTCTGATACAGCAGCGTGAATGATTCTTCTCTCATATGGATTCATTGGCTCGAGAGCTGATGAACGACCGCTTCTCTTTACGTTGTTTGCTATCTTTCTTGCAAGCTCTTCAAGCTGGGTCTTTCTTCTTGCCCTGAAACCATTGCAATCTGTGGATATTCTGAAATATTCTCTGTCTATCCTGTTGCATACAAGTGATGCAAGATACTGAAGTGAATCGAGGATATCGCCCTTCTTGCCGATAAGCTTCTCGAACTCTTCGCTCTTTATCTCAAAAAGTGCGCCGTTTTCAAGCTTTGTTACCTCGATCTCTGTGTCTTCTATGCCCATTGCCTTTATAACATTGAGTATATATTCCTTTGCACAGTCAGCCTTTTTCTGCAAAGTGTCGCTCCACTCTGCCTCTGCCTTGACTTCTTCTTGAACTTCTGCCTTTTCTTCAACAGCCTCTGTTTTTTCAGTTACAGTTTCTACCTTTGTTTCAGGCTCATATTCAGCTTCTACCTTTGCCTCACCCTTGATCTTTCCGAAAAAGCCCTTTTTAGGCTCTTCAAGAACTGTGAAAGTGATCTTTTCTACTTCTGTTCCAAATTCAACTGCCGCCTTGTTTTTTGCTTCGTCTACAGTTGCGGCTGTAAAGATCTGTTTCATTTTTTTCTGCTCCTCTCGCTAAAAAAGTTTAGTCAACAACAGGTCAATCCTGTGAATCGTCATATTCATCGCCATATTTCTCAGCCATTCTCTTTCTGGCTTCGTTAAGACGTCTTCTCTGCTCGTCTTTAAGCTCCGTCTTTGTTTTCTTCTTAGGCTCATCGTAATCCTCATCGTCAGAAAGTGACTTTCTGATCTCAGCAGGATCCTTACCAGCCTGTATCATCTGAGCCTCAGCCATTTTCTCCATAAGAGTAGGCTTGCCCTTCTTTTTCTGCTTTGCTATATCCTTCTGAACAAGCTCTGCAACGTGTTCAGGTGTATAGATCTTATTGAGTACGATAGTCTGTCCCAGTGCAAACAGTGAAGAATAGCACCAGTAAAGACCAAGACCTGCCGGATAGCTGAAACCGATCCACAGTGAGAAGATAGGCATACCGTAAAGCATTATCTTCATTCCCATTCCGCCCATATTAGCGGCGTCAGGATTGTTCTTCTTTGCAAAATGCTGTGAAACGAATGTCACTATAAGCTGCAAAAGTGCTGATACAATAGGGATAATGCAGGAAAGATCCTTCATTGTTGGTATCTTTCCAAGGAAAAGTCCGAAAATGCTGTAGTTGAAATCTTCAGCCGCAGCCTTTACGCTTGTTGGAAGCACATCTGCATACTGTCCGCCCTCTTTTTCAGTGAAAACGAAAGTCATAAGCTCAGGTCTTGACTGAATGAGGTTTGTGGAGAAGTAATTCTCGTTAAGAATAAAAGTATCTATATCATTATGAGCCTTAATAGCATTCATAACGTTCGATATCTTGTTGTCATTAGAAAGTGCCTTTGCAGACTTTGGATACTTGTCCTTGTCTGTAAAAAGCTTTTCAAGCTTATCATAAGCTTCGTCCTCAGTAGCACCGTCTTTCTCAAACTTTTCAATAAGCTTTTCTATAGTAGTATCCTTGCTTTTTACCTCAGCACTGACAACATAAAGATTTGATATCATGTTGTTTGAGTCTGTAAGCTCCTCTTTATCTGCGTTTGAAACGTAGGTAAGAGGTCCGTAAATAACAGGGATAAGAGCAAACAGAATGACCATTGTGATGACCATTGGCAAACAGCTTGCCATAGGGTTTACGCCCGCCTTGGCGTAAAGGTTCATCTGCTCTTCCTGCATCTTCTGCTGGTTTTTAGCGTATTTCTTCTTTATCTTTTCAAGCTCAGGCTGAAGCATGGTCATTCTTGCCATGCTCTTCTGCTGCTTGACGTTAAGCGGAAATACTATAAGTCTTGTAAGGATAGTGAAAAGCAGCAGTGCTATTCCGTAGTTCTTGCATACAAAATAGCAGCCCTTCATTATCCAGCCCAAAGGGGTCGCAATAATACCCATTTAATATCCTCCAGATCAATTATTTGTCATATTGATAACCTATATATCTGATTAAGCTCTCAGGCTTATTTTTTTCTGATTTTAAAATACTCAGTGGTAAGCTTGTCAGGAACATAGTCAACCCCTCCCAGACTCCACGGGTTGCACCTAAGCAATCTCCATACAGTGAGCAGCGTGCCTTTAAAAAAGCCGTGTTTTCTGTAAGCCTCCAGCGCATATGCCGAACAGCTTGGATAATACTTGCACCTTGGTCCGAAAAGAGGACTTATAAATCGCTGATAAAACCTTATCAGCAGCTGAGCCAGTTTACTCATTTTACTTTCTCTTTGCCCTGCCTGACCTGTTATTCTTTGGAACAGGCTTATTCATCTCTTTTATGAGTCTTTTTTTTATAAATCTTTCAATATCCTGAGTTTTCTTTTCCCCTATATCGTTTCTTCCCACAAAAACTATATCATAGCCCAGCGGAAATTCCGCCTCGTTAAGTCTGTAGGCGGCTCTTACTATTCTCTTTATCCTGTTTCTCGTTACTGCGCAGCCCTGCTTTTTGCCCGCCGTTATGCCAAGCCTGTTGTATGGGCTGCCGTTGGGATAAAAATATGCTGCTACAAAACTGTCTGCACAAAATCTTCCCTTTTTATAGCACCTTAAAAATGCCTTGTTATCCTTTAAAACCGTTGTGAACAGCATCTTCATTTCCCCATTGTGTACTGTTTTTACTCTTTTCGCCTTTTCACGGCAATTTTGCCAAAAAAAGATAAAGACCCAATACCATGCAAATCAATGAATGGTATATAGGTCATCTGAGGCAGCGTCCAACGACGCTTAAATACAACTGCCTAGGGACATCGATTCAGGCGTAACTAACCGCCTGAATAATGCCTGTCAGACTTATCATCAGAAACTGCCTGTATCTCTTAGTAGCTGAGTCTAGCTCTGCCCTTTGCTCTTCTTCTTGCGAGTACCTTTCTGCCGTTAGCAGTAGACATTCTCTTCATGAAGCCGTGAACTTTCTTTCTCTGAAGCTTTTTAGGCTGATATGTTCTGAACATAAATGTCCCTCCTTTCGAGGCTAACCTTGCAAGAATATAGTATAGCTTATCCCAAGCCCCGCTGTCAAGGCACAAACCCACATTTTTTCCCGGAAAATCGCCTTTTCCCAAAACTTTTTTCCGGTTATTTCCGGCATCCGCCCCAGTTTATGGCCCGATGGGCTATACTATTTATATATAATAGGCTGAAAACCCGTTGAAATCTTGAAAAGAGCGTGAAACTATGGTATCATTTATGAGTGAATTTTGAACAGTTTCCGGCTGTGTAAAATCCCGGAAAATTCGTGGAAGATGAGTTTTCCACATTTTCCACCAAGTTATCCACACCCTTCTCCCACCCTTTCCACAGAGCAGTTCCGGAGAAGTGGAAT
>ERZ780162.2670-NODE-2670-length-10886-cov-3.054935_pt1 | contig 10886 bp, 9 predicted proteins | sample MGYA00511474_ERZ780162 | MGnify/ENA primary metagenome ERZ780162 (study PRJEB29588, sample SAMEA2143633) | human gut metagenome | biome: human gut; feature: human-associated habitat; material: faeces | place: Denmark | collected 2008/2010 ...
GTGCTGTTTTTCGGATTGCTTTTAGCCATCTTTCGAAGCTTTTAGTTTTTCTTATCCTTCGGAACGGAGCCTGAATCCCCCACCCCTCATCGCAGAATAGATTATAGTTACATCCCATCCTGCTGGTTTCGGATGTGAGTCAGATCAGAGACCTGCGCCGACAATCCGAATTTATTTCGTCCGCTGCCCGGTAAATATGATCACCGACCGTTCTCCCAGAAGCAGATGTTTCTGAGCGTACGGCATTTCTTTTTCTGCGAATGTCTGCTGTTTCGGATCCCCGGTGTTGACAGCGATCTTCCAGCAGTATCCTTCTGGAAGATCGGGCAGCGTCATCTCGGCTGCATTCCAGTGAGCGTTCACAGCCACATAGATGAGGTCTTCGCGGGCATTCTCTTCGTCATACCCGGAGAAGAGAACGCAGGATACATAGTCGCTTTCCGGAGCGTCAGGCTCCCAGGGAGTCAGGCCATGGATGCTCATGGACGGAAAACCGATATAACTTGGCTCCAGATCTCTGCGGACAGCAGGGTGATCCATACGGAAGGCGATCATATAGCGGAAGAATTCAAACATATCCCGATTCTTCTCGAAAAGGCTCCAGTCCAGCCAGGAGATTGCATTGTCCTGGCAGTAGGGATTGTTATTTCCGTAGTGTGTGTCGCAGAATTCATCGCCGGAGAGGAACATGGGAGTTCCGCGGCTGCACATGAGAACTGCGCAGGCATTCATCATCATCTTTCTTCGGAGTGCGAGGACGTTCGGATCATCCGTGTCTCCTTCCACACCGCAGTTCCAGCTGTTATTGTCGTCGAAACCGTCTGTGTTGTTCCAGCCGTTTGCCTCATTGTGTTTCTGATTATAGCTGTACAGGTCGTTCAGGGTGAAGCCGTCATGACAGGTCAGGAAGTTGACAGATGCGTTCCCGCCGCGGTAGACCGGGTCATAGAGATCCGGCGAACCGGTCATACGCTGAGCTGCGATGCCGGACATCCCGGGATCGCCTTTCAGGAAGCACCGCATATCGTCCCGGTACCGTCCGTTCCATTCTGCCCATCGTTTCCAGGATGGGAAAGAACCGACCTGGTAGAGCCCGCCCGCATCCCACGCCTCAGCGATCAGTTTGACATTTCCGAGAATGGGATCAAAGGCAAGGCTTCGCAGAAGAGGCGGCTGGTTCAGCGGCGTCCCGTTCTCGCTCCGGCCCAGGATGGAGGCAAGGTCAAAGCGGAATCCATCTACCCGGTAATCTGTTACCCAGTAGCGAAGGCAGTCCAGGATCAGTTCCTGGACTACCGGATGATTGCAGTTCAGTGTATTTCCGCAGCCGCTGAAATTATAGTATTTTCCGTCCGGTGTGAGCATGTAGTAGATATTGTTGTCAAAACCTTTAAAGCAGAAGGAAGGCCCCATCTCGTTCCCTTCCGCCGTGTGGTTGAATACCACGTCGAGGATCACATCGATCTCGTTGTCATGGAGTGCCTTGATCAGGTGCTTTAACTCCATACCCTCCCGGTTGTATTCCACACCGGATGCGTAGCTTGTGTTGGGGGCGAAAAAACAGACCGGGTTGTATCCCCAGTAGTCCAGAAGTTCATTTTCATCGATTAGCCGGGCGTCCCGCATCTCGTCAAATTCGAACACCGGCATCAGTTCCACGGCGTTGATCCCGAGCTTCTTCAGATAAGGGATCTTTTCCTCCAGTCCACGGAAGGTGCCGGGACAGGAGACGTTGGATGTGGGAGATTTGGTAAAACCCCGGACATGGAGCTCATAGATCACAAGATCCTCCATGGGAATTGGTTCGCTGCGCTCCAGTCCCCAGTCAAAGTTGTTCTGTACGACCCGGGCACGGTAGCTGTGCTGAGGATTGTTCTTGCACCCCCACTGGCTCTGTCCGGTGACGGCTCTGGCATAAGGGTCGAGCAGGATCTTGGACTTGTCGAAACGAAGTCCTTTCTTTTCATCGTAAGGCCCGTCGAGGCGGTAGGCGTACTCAAATTCCTCCACATCCAGACCGAACACGATCATAGAGTAGACAAATCCGATCTTATAGTTATCCGGAAATTTCAGGGCGGCAAAGGGCTCCTCCGCCTCCCGGTGGAAGAGGAGCAGCTCACAGGATGTTGCCCCGTGGGACTGGATCGTAAAATTGACTCCGCCCGGGATGATAGTTGCTCCGAAGAAACGGAAGAATCCGGGGCGTACCTGAAATCCGGATATGTTATCCAATGGTTTTAGCTGGCGACCGGGAACGAGCACCAGGTCAGATGTATGCAGTGACATAAAGGTCATCTCCTTTTCAAATCAACAGGTCGGTTCCATGAAGCCTGATATGGGAACAGTGCGGCTGGCACCGTCATTTCCCTTCCGATGCTGTATGACTCCATTATAGACCATAAAAAGAAGAAAGCAAAGGAAAACAATACTGCAGAATGATATAGCGGCGCAGCAGAGCCGGCGAAAAACAGATGAGGGATATTTGAGACAGCCTGCGGGCCGGAATTGGAAGGAGTCTTCCTTATAAAAACATATAAGTATTAATGAAGAATGCAGAGGGAAAGGTTATTGACTTTTCCCCTGCATTTACTTTATGCTGTATGAGTAAAGTGGGACAGCCTGCGAAGGATACAGTGCGGTCCCGGTTGGAGCGATATGAAGGAGGATATGTTTAATGGGCGGTTTTTTTGGCGTTGCATCGAAAAAGGATTGTGTGCTGGAGCTTTTTTACGGAGTGGATTATCATTCTCATCTGGGTACAAGAAGAGGAGGAATGGCAGTTTATGGAGCGGGCGGATTCAACCGCGCCATACATAATATAGAAAATTCTCCCTTCCGGACAAAGTTTGAACGGGATGTGGAGGAACTGCAGGGAAATCTGGGAATCGGCTGTATCTCAGACTATGAGCCCCAGCCGCTGCTGCTCCAGTCCCATCTGGGAAGCTTTGCGATCACAACAGTCGGCAAGATCAATAATCAGGAGGAAATCCTTGACAAGGCGTATAAAGACGGCAGGACACATTTCCTCGAGATGAGCGGCGGACAGATCAATGCGACGGAGCTGATCGGATCCCTGATCTGCAGTCAGGAGTCTATCACTGAGGGAATCAAATATGTGCAGGAACTGGTGGACGGTTCTATGTCGATCCTGATCATGACGAAGGAAGGAATCTATGCGGCGAGAGATCTTCATGGAAGAACTCCTGTGGTGATCGGAAGAAAAGAGGAAGCCTACTGCGTCTCCTTCGAAAATTTTGCCTATCTGAATCTGGGATATGAACACTATCGGGAACTGGGACCCGGGGAGATCGTATATATCACGCCGGAGAGCGCTGTGACTCTTGTGGAGCCCCGGAAAGAGATGAAGATCTGTTCTTTCCTGTGGGTATACTATGGATACCCTACCTCTTCCTATGAAGGAGTCAATGTGGAGGAAATGCGCTATCACTGCGGCAGCATGCTTGCAAAGAGGGACGGAGACACCGTGCATCCTGACATTGTGGCGGGAGTGCCGGATTCCGGCGTGGCTCACGCGATCGGGTATGCCAATGAGTCAGGGATCCCGTATGCGAGACCGTTTATCAAATATACTCCGACGTGGCCGAGATCATTTATGCCGACTAACCAGAGCCAGCGGGATCTGATCGCAAGGATGAAACTGATCCCGGTACAGGCCCTGATCGAGAATAAGCGTCTTCTGCTGATCGACGATTCGATCGTGCGCGGCACACAGCTTCGGGAGACGACAGAGTTTCTCTACAGGAGTGGCGCAAAGGAAGTCCATGTCCGTCCTGCATGCCCACCTCTCGTATACGGATGTAAGTATCTGAATTTCTCCCGCTCAAAATCAGAGCTGGAGCTGATCACAAGAAGGGTGATCAGGGAGAGAGAGGGAGACAACTGCCCGGCGGAGATCCTGGAAGAGTATACGAATCCGGATACCTGCCGTTATGCGCAGATGATAGAGGATATCCGGAGACAGCAGAATTTTACTACCCTTCGGTACCACAGGCTGGATGATCTTCTGGCATCTATCGGTATTGAACCGTGCAAGGTATGTACCTACTGTTTTAATGGAAAAGAGTGACAGCCAGCCTTGGAGAGCTGCGATATAAGAATAAGACCGGAATGCGGAATAAGCCCCCATTCTGGTCTTTCTATTTAAAAAATGAAAGGTTTCTAAAGCCTATTAAAGAAATGTGAACTCTATTGACTCGCGGCTGTTTTTTAGTATTATTTAATATTAGGGATAAACTGCCGAAATGGGGCCGCGCACAGAGACAGACCGTGCGGCCGCAGGAGAAACATTCCGGCATCAGGAAGGAGCAACAAAAGCATGGGAAAAGTAATCGGGATCGATCTGGGCACAACGAACAGCTGTGTCTCTGTGATCGAGAACAATGTACCGGTGATCATACCAGGAGCATCCGGAAGCATGACTACACCGAGCGTGGTCGCATTTACAAAGAACGGGGAGAGACTGATCGGTGAGAGCGCCAGGAGGCAGGCTGTCACCAATCCGGATCGGACAATCAGCTCAGTGAAGCGCCATATGGGAACAGACTGGAGCGTGAAGATCGACGGGAAAGAATACAAGCCGCAGACGATCAGCGCCATGATCTTAAGGCAGCTGAAAAAGGATGCGGAAGAATTTACCGGCGAGGAAGTGACAGAGGCTGTGATCACGGTTCCCGCGTATTTTAATGATATACAGAGGCAGGCGACCAAGGATGCAGGAAGGATCGCCGGGCTGAATGTGAAGCGTATTATCAATGAGCCCACCAGTGCTGCTCTTTCCTATGGACTGAACCACGGCGAAGCGCAGAAAGTCATGGTTTTTGATTTGGGCGGCGGTACATTTGACGTCTCCATCATCGAGATTGGCGACGGAGTGGTAGAGGTCCTTGCAACAGCAGGGGATAATCATCTCGGGGGAGATGATTTTGACGACAGGATCGCCGGCTGGATCGTTCAGAATTTTAAGGCGGAGCACAGGGTAGATCTGAGCAGGGACTTTGCCGCCATGCAGAGAGTGCGGGATGCGGCGGAGCGGACGAAGAAGGAGCTGTCCTCTTCAGGCAGTTCCCACATCATCCTTCCATACCTGACCCAGGTGAAGGGAGAGCCGGTGCACCTCGATCTGACGCTCACGCGGGCGAAGTTCGAGGAGCTTGTGAGCGATCTGATCGAGCGGACTGCACAGCCGGTGAGAAACGCGCTGAATGATGCCCGGATCAGTCCCTCCCAGCTTGGAAGAGTGCTGCTCGTAGGAGGATCCACCAGGATACCGGCGATCCAGAACAAGGTAAGGGAGTTGACTGGAAAGGAACCGTCCAAGAATATCAATCCGGATGAGTGTGTGGCAAAGGGAGCGGCGATCCTGGGAAGCACACTGCAGGGGAATGGGATCGTTGCGGCGGATACCGGGAAAGACCTGCTGCTTCTGGATGTGACGCCCATGAGTCTTTCCATTGAGACAGTAGGAGGCGTGGCGACCCGCCTGGTGGAGAGGAATTCCACACTCCCGACCCGGTACTCCAGGATCTTTTCTACTGCCGCGCCGTATCAGCGGACCGTGGAGATCCATGTCCTCCAGGGGGAGAGACCCATGGCGAGGGATAACAAGACGATTGGAAAATTTAAACTCAAAGGCATAAAACCGGCGCCCGCAGGCGTCCCTCAGATCGAAGTGACGTTTGATATCGATGCCAACGGGATACTGAAAGTATCAGCAAGAGATATGGACACAGGAAAGGAACAGTCCATAACCATTACCGCGAATGACAGGATGTCTGAGGAAGAGATCCGGCAGGCGATGGCGGATGCTCAGAACTATGCGGGGCAGGATCAGATCCGCCGGGAAGCGATGGAGGTGCTGAACGACTCCCAGAACCTGCTGGCGAGGACAGAACAGGCCGTGAAGAACGCCGGAAAACTGCTGGATAAAAATGTAAAGAAACAGGTGAAGGCCGATATCAGCCGGCTGAGAAAGCTTGTTATGAAATGCCGGCTGGACAGGGTGACGGAAGCAGATGTGGAGGAGATGAGGAATGCCAGAGCCCAGCTGGAGAGCAGCGCGGCGCAGATCGGGTAAGGAAGCGTTTGTAACTGTTCAGAGTAACAAGCTCTTAAAGTAGTGTACAAGATCTGCTGAAATATGGTATACTATCGGAGTAACCAAAAAAATATCAGAGAGAAGGTAGTAAAAATGTCAGAAGTACAGAACAATGAAGGATGTACGGAAGAGTCCTGCGCGGGATGTGCACATGCGGATTCCTGCAGCAGCAAGAAAACAGATTTCAGAGAGCCAGCAAATAAGTATTCCAATATAAAGAAAGTGATCGGCGTTGTCAGCGGCAAGGGAGGAGTAGGAAAGTCACTTGTCACAGCATCGCTCGCCAGGATGATGCGCAAAAAGGGATATACAGTAGGTATCCTGGATGCGGATATTACGGGACCATCGATCCCGAAGATGTATGGAGTTCACGATAAGGCGGCGGGCGCGGAAGATTCGATCTTCCCGTGTGTTGCAAAAGATGAGACACGGATCATGTCAGTGAATCTGCTGCTTCCGGATGAGTCGGCGCCTGTCATCTGGCGCGGACCGATCATCGCAGGGGTGGTTAAACAGTTCTGGACAGATGTCATCTGGGGAGACATCGACTATCTGTTCGTGGATATGCCGCCCGGAACAGGCGACGTTCCGCTGACTGTATTTCAGTCTCTGCCGGTGGACGGCGTGGTCATCGTGACATCACCGCAGGATCTGGTGAAGATGATCGTGAAGAAAGCTGCGAATATGGCTGCCCAGATGAATATTCCGGTTCTCGGGATCGTGGAGAACTACAGTTATGTGAAATGTCCTGACTGCGGAAAGGAGATCAGGATATTCGGTGAGAGCCATATCGACGAGACAGCCGGTGAGATGGGAATCCCGGTACTCGGAAAAATGCCGATTGACGCGGATCTCGCGGCAAAGGTCGAGGACGAGAAGTTTTATGAGGCGGAGAATCCGTATCTGGATGAAGAAAAGATCATAACCTGTTTTGAGAATACAAAATAACAGACGTGACAGCTCCTGCCATTGACCGGCGGGGGCTGTTCCTGTTTTGGGGAAGAAAATGGGCAGAGGGGTCTGTTTTGTGGAGAGGAGAGAAAAGATTTTATGATAGGACAGAGAGTTGAAATATGGAGAGAAGATGAGTATGCGTACCCGGCGGCCTGGGGCTTTATTCCGGTCATGGTCACCTATCTTCATGAGGACACGGACGTGCACCCGGCGATGCTGGTCGTCCCGGGAGGCGCCTACCGCTATGTCTCCCCGTCGGAAGGAGATGTCGTGGCGCGCCGGTTCTATGAGAAGAATTACAATGTCTTTGTTCTGGCTTATACGGTAAATTATTTTGACGAACCGCTGAGAATGCAGCCGCTCAACGATATTTCCAGGGCGGTGCGCATTATACGGACTCACGCGGAAAAACTGCATATCGATCCGAAAAAGCTGGCTGTGTGCGGATTTTCGGCAGGAGGACACCTGTGCGCGAGCCTCTGCGTGCACTACAAAGATATCAGTGATCCAAGACCGGAATTTGCCGGAGTTTCCAACCGGCCGGATGCTGCAGTTCTTTCCTATCCGGTCATCACATCAGGCGAATATGCGAACAGGGAATCATTTCTTGCGCTTCTGGGAAAAGATGCTACAGAGGAAGATCTCGAGTATATGAGCCTTGAAAAGCAGGTGACAGAGGATACGCCTCCCTGTTTTCTCTGGCAGACTGCGACAGACAGAAGTGTTCCGGTGGAGAACAGCTGCCTTTTTGCAGAGGCGCTGAGAAAATGCGGCGTTCCATATGCACATCATATATTTTCCGACGGGGTCCACGGAATGTCGGTCGCCAGCGAGGAATGGCTGGAAGGAAAATACAGAGATACCTATACACTGGAACAGATCAAAAAGCTGGCGGCTGCTGTCAGAGAAGGAAAGACAGACTATCCGCCGGAAAAGGCAGATGAAATCCTCAGGGAATTCGGGCTGGATGGAAACAGACCGGACAAGTGGACGCCGGAAGAAAAGGAACGGCTTCGAGGCATCCTGCCGGAAGTCGGGGTATGGCCTGAACTGGCGGAGAAATGGCTGGAAAGAGAATGGGCAGGACAGTGAGATATACAGCGGCGGGCAGAGATCAAACGCCTGTCAGAAATCGAAATAAGGAGGAAGAAAGATGCGGATCTTGTTTATCCGGCACGGCGATCCGGATTATGCGAACGATACACTTACGGAGAAAGGACACCGGGAGGCAGCGCTCCTTGCTGAAAGAGCAGAGTCACTGAATATGGGAGAATGCTTTGTCTCTCCGCTGGGGCGTGCCAGACATACGGCAGACTACTGTCTGAAAAAGACCGGGAAAGATGCACGGATCCTGAGCTGGCTGGAAGAATTCCCTGCCCGTGTGGATCTGAACAGGGATGCGCACCTGTGCTGCGCGTATCAGAATGTCAGAAAAGAGAACGGCTTATTTGTTCCCAAAGTAGTGTGGGATATGGTGCCTTCCTACTGGACGGAACATCCGGAATATTTTGACAGGGAGGGATGGCGTACATCAGAAGTCGCCCGCTGTTCGGATATTGTTCCCCTTTATGACAGTGTGACTGAGAATTTCGACAGGTTCCTCGCAGAGCATGGATATGTCAGGGAAAACGCCCATTACCGTGTTGAGCGCGCATCTGCGGAGACAGTGACCTTTTTCTGTCATTTCGGTATAACCTGCGTGCTCCTTTCACATTTGTGGAGCGTATCGCCGTTTGTGCTTTGGCACAGTTTCGCGTTCGCGCCGACTTCCGTGACAGAAGTCGTGACTGAAGAGAGACAGAGAGGGACTGCGTATTTTCGCGGGCTGAAGCTGGGAGACGTGTCACATCTCTATGCCGGAAATGAGCCGGTTTCATTTGCCGCGCGGTTCGCAGAGATCTACGATGACATGGAACACAGACACTGACAATCCGGCGCCCGTATGCATAAGATAAAGAAAAAAGGAGTTTTTCTGTTATGGCATACGAGACGTTCGAGAAGATAGAGGGAGTTATCCAGAGTATTAACAGGGGAGATTCCTGCTGCTCTATGATGCTCTCCCTGATCAGTAATTCCAATATTGTAAATGTAGTCGTATCCGGAGACACGACGATCATAGATAATGTACGGCTGCGCGCAGGTCTGCGTGTCGCCGTATTTTATGATGCGAATCTTCCGACTCCGGCAGTCTATCCGCCGCAGTATCGCGCGGAGATCATTACTTCCCTGCGGAGAGGGCAGCAGGCGGTGCTCGGCTACTTTGATGAGAACCTTACCTCAGAAGACAATTCTCTCCAGCTGAATATCGGACCCATGACAAATATAGTCACTCTGAATGGGCAGCCTTACATCTGCAGTCCGGAGAATTCGGAGCTTCTTATATATTATACAAATACAACGTTCAGCATTCCGGCAATGACAACACCTCAGAAAATTGTAGTAATGTGTCAATATTAGAGAGGTTGAAAATAGTCGAATAAATACTATTGTTTGCAATATCTTTCCAATTTACGATATTAAAGGAACAGGGACTCAAGGGCGGGAGGATATTGTTAATGAACTACAGAAGAACGATCACCAGCATCCTGGATTCACTGGGCGCGAACAAGTCATACACAGGCTACGATTATGTTGTCTACGGTCTGCTGCTGATGCTGGAAGACAAAGAAAGCGTAACCTGTATCACGAAATCCCTGTATATTGATATTGCAAAACAGTATAATACTACATGGAACTGTGTAGAGAAGAATATCAGAACTGTCGTAAAATCGGTCTGGAATTCCATGAACAGTGACCTGCTGAAGCTGATTTTCAAAAGGTCGACCAAGGAAAAGAAGCCGACCAATAAAGAATTCTTTAAATATATGTATGATTATATCGCCGAGATGGATGGAAATCCGAATGCGGATAAGAGCTGGATTTCTGTGATCTGTCCGATTTCCAAAAGATACTGCGAGTCGTTGTCGGTCTATTATACAAAATTATTAAACACACTTGGAGATGAGCAGACAAAAGCAGTCTGAAATCAAAAAAGCATTCACAGACGGAATAATACCGGTGAATGCTTTTTTTGACGGAGACGGAGGGATTCGAACCCTCGTGCCCCGGAGGGCAAACGCATTTCGAGTGCGCCCCGTTATGACCACTTCGATACGTCTCCATTCTCTGTGCTGAGGAAAATCTTATCTATGCAATTTTCCACAGCTTTCTTATTATAGCAGACTTTCCTGCAAAAGAAAACCCTGAAATGAAAAAACGCCTGAAAAAAATAGGACAAGTTTACATTTGGAGAAGATCCGAAATCCTGCTTGTCAACATTTTTGCTTCTTTCTGTACCAGTTGTGCTTAAAATCGTGCAGGTTGTGCAAAAATCGGTTCGATTTATTAAAAATATGTTAAAATTTGTGGCATGAAGAAACGAAATGCTCTGATGAGCAGTCTGCGATTCATCAAATTAACAGAATGGAGGAAGTGTTATGAACAGTATCAAGGAACGATGGATGAATGCATGGGGAGGTTTTGAAAAGAAGCATCCAAAGCTGGCAAAATGGGTTTATCAGATCTTTTACTTCTTTGTATTCAGTATGGGTGTAACGATCTTTCAGTATCTTGTATTTAAGGCCTGCTGCCGTGCGATAATCCGTACTGGCGCGTCCCAGATAGGAATCTTCCAGCAGGTCTGCACGGAAGTTGCGGGGATAGTCCTGATACCAAGCGTCGTAATAAGACACGTTGTGAGCCGAGGCCAGATTGACATGTCCGTCCTGTAGTTCGTAGAGCATTTCGCTCAATACTTCAAATAGTCCTTCGCTGCCCA
>ERZ780162.2679-NODE-2679-length-10853-cov-13.383127_pt1 | contig 10853 bp, 11 predicted proteins | sample MGYA00511474_ERZ780162 | MGnify/ENA primary metagenome ERZ780162 (study PRJEB29588, sample SAMEA2143633) | human gut metagenome | biome: human gut; feature: human-associated habitat; material: faeces | place: Denmark | collected 2008/2010 ...
TAGGATCAGGATTATTATAGTTTACATCACCGTCAGCAACGACCCACACCGCATCCCCATTTGATGCAGAAATCTGATTTTTACTTTGATATTCCACGGCTTTCCGAATCAGGCCAAGGTAATCGGTTTCACCTCCTTTGGTGCGGCTGCCGACTACACGAATGTCAATATTGGTCTGGCGGCTGCGATAATGTTCAAAATATTTCGGTTCAGTTTGAGAACCCTCCGTCACAATCAGAATGACAGGTTTTAGTTTTCTGCGCCGCTGCCCACGCTTTTCAATTTGTCCGCGTGCCATTTTACAGCCCTCCCTTGATAAAGGGAATCGCACCAAAACGGCCGATCAAATAACCCTTTTCTACTTTAGTGTCTTTGCGAACAGAAAAATCGTAAAGGGAGAACAGATCGGTGGCTGCTGTCTGCTCGTCTTTTTCTGTGAACCAAATTTGATCTCTTCTCAACAAATCCAAATCAAGAAGATTGGTGCTGTGAGATGTGAAGATCAACTGAGCACCCTTTGGATTGAATTCTGTGCTGTCAAACAAGGATACCAGATGCCTGGTCAATAGAGGATGCAGATGTGCGTCCATCTCATCAGCCACAAGAAGCGTTCCCTGGTCTAAAGCCTTTTTCACAACGCCGATCAGTTTGAAATAACTGTTGGTGCCGTCAGATTCCTCTGCCATATTTAACGCATAGGATAATGCATTTCCATTGGTATCCTGTACCGTGTGAATGGCCTCAATATTTGCAAAGCTGTCACCGTGCTGCGAAGGAGCAGGCTCTGCATCGCGCATTTGCAAAGCCTGTATTCCCAAATCTGCAACACGCAGCATAGATGCGATCACACGCCGGTAATCATCATCTTTCAGCTGCTCTGCCTCAAGCCCATAAGCGTCCGCCACGGAATTCTTCGTGATAATCTGACAAGAAGCGAACCACTCCAAAACCGGAATCACTTTAGAGTAACTCCAGTTTGATGCAACTGACAAGTAGAGTTTGTTCGCAGAAGTGCGCTCCTTGAGCGTGTTTTGTTCATCTATATCCACCGTAAAACGAAAATCTTTGGTATTTTTTCTCTCAAAAATAAGCGCCTGTCTGCCGTTGGGATAGTAATATAGGTATTCTTCTGTAACAGCCTTATCTGTCACAGAAAAACCATACGCATATCGGATACCTTCAGTGGTAAAGATGACCTCAAAGCTGCTGGGGCGCGTTGGCGTTTCCGGATCAAACTTGAAAGGCGAACGGCCAATGGTCTTATGAAGCTGCTGGTTATGTGAGGTCAGCACATAGTTTACCATGAACCAGAACGCGTTTAGGACATTAGACTTCCCCGAAGCATTGGCTCCGTAAATGACAGCAGACTTCAAATAGCTTTTATTTCCATCCATGATAAGATGCTCTGGATGCTCATTATCCTTGCTGGCCAGCAGGGATAATACAACCTTATCTTTGATGGATAGAAAATTCTCCACACTAAATTGAATCAGCATAAGCGACCTCCTAAACCTTTTCTTTTATATATTATAGTCCGTATTTTGTGAAAAAACAACGCAAACACAAAATAAATTCTTTGAAATAGGGATTTGAAAGGAAGCCTATGTGATAAAGATATACAGTGGTGGATCTGATAATGACAAAAAAGAAACCTGGAGAGCAGTTCGTCACTACTCTCCAGGCACTTTTGCTTTTACAGGTTCTGCCGGATGATCCGCGTGATGATGCCCACGGCCACGCCACGCTCCATATCCAGACGGGTGACGGCAAAGGACACATCATCCTTCTTTCCGGGCATCCGGTAGTCGTAGCAGGAGTGGGCTACCGCATTGACGCCATTGGCGAGCCGGACATAGACCACGCCTTTATGAACATCGGTGACCTTTCCGGCATACTTGCCCTGGATGCGGCACTTCTGCAGGTTGTCCCGGTCAGTGTTTTCCGAAGTGCTCTTGATGTCGGCCCGGATGCCCAGGTCCTCCAGTTTGATGCTTGGAGTCCGGGACGGATTTGATATATTGGTGCTCGTCCTAATACATCATATAAGGCTAAATGTAACTTGTTCGCCTATATCTGCAAAGTATTTAAGCCATATTGCGTTAATAGGAATTCCTCGGCTATAATTTTATTGAATCTTGATGCTTCTGTTTGCGCGAGGAGGGGACAAGGTGAAAATCAAACTTGATGTCTGTGCAGAACACTATGATGAAATTCGTAATGCCCTGCTGAATGCGGGTATTGAAATAGATGACAATGCTGAGTTGACATTATCTGATACTACTCGGTTACATACCTTAATGGTCAAAGATCCAGGAAACAATGATCGTATAGTTGTGTCCTTTCACGATATTATTTCAATCGAGACCTATGGCCACGATGTGTTGGTTTACACCAGTGAAAAGGCGTATATCGCCTTGGACAGACTTTACAAAGTTCTTAATTTGCTGCCACCAGATGAGTTTTTAAGAGTAAGCAATTCGGCGGTTATTGCAAAGAGTCAGGTCAGGAAGATCACGCCAACATTATCAATGAAGTTCATTTTAACAATGGCAGATGGGCGGAAAGTGGATGTAACAAGGAGCTATTATTATATTTTTAAAGAGCAATTTGGAATATAAAGGGGGTATTGCAGCAATGGGATTTCCGGTTTTTTTCATTCTTTTTTTCGCAGTGATTGTGCTGGTGATAGTTGTTATTGAGGTCTATATCCAAGTTTACAAGAGGAAAATCAATAAAAAACTACAAGGTTCCAGCATGGATCAGGTAACAATGGTTCCGCCTTATAAGCTTGCCGTTATCTTGACAATAGTATTGCTGATGGTTTCTGTTGTTATCAGCTATTTCGTGGGGTATAAGACGGCTTATGACCGTTCGGAAAGCGGAACGAACCAGATAGATATTTATGATCAGCAAACTTTCTACGCTGAAATTGTCGAAATAAATAGCAATAACTTGCGCGTTCAGGGAATTGCGGAAAATGACATAAATTATAGAACGGAATTTTTGTTGCCGGTATATGGTGAAACGAGATTAGAATGGCACGGTAGTGTTATCGAGTTTTCGTCGTTAAAAGAAGGAGACCTTATTGCAATAACCTTTATTGGAGAAATACAGGAAACTACGCCGGCAACGATTACAGATGTTGTACGAATTCAGCTGTTAGAAGATACAGTTTAACTGAGGAATGAGTGATCGAAAATGGTGAGCTCTTCGGAGGGAGTGAATCGAGGGATATAAAATGAAAAAAATCAGAGTAGCAATTTTGTCCGTTACACTTCTTGCTTTTGTGGGTATTCTTTATGGCATGTCATATTTGAGCCGAGATTATATAACAGAGATAGAGGATGCCTCAACATTTTACAATATTACCGATGGCTATATCTATTTTGGAAGACCCAACTGTCCCAGCTGTGAACTGTTTCTGCCATTATTAACTTCTGTTGCTAACCAAGAAACTGTTAATGTTTATTATTTTAACACCAATTACTTTCGGGATAATGCTTTAATTACAGAAGATGAAATGGCGCAGATTTTGGAAACATATCAAGTGGTTGAAGTACCTATAATTGTAGAAATTCAAAATGGACAGGTCATTGGCAGTTATGGTGCTAATTTCAATGAAAATGAAACCGAAATGATTAGGACGGGTATAAGAGGATTTTTAACATACGGACAAGCAGATGTCTATATTCCACATTACAGCATTTTGATTTTACTTGCAGTTGTATCTATTCTGGTATTTGCTATCAACATATTTTTACAGCGAAAACATAACTTCAATTTTATTTTGAGCATGGGGACGATTAACCTTTTTGCCTTGGTTGCATTAAGTATCTCTGTCTATTTCACTCTGACATATATAGAAAATCAGGACCTTTCAATGAATACGACCATGCTTTGGATTGTGATATTTACAGGTGTAGTAAATGTCGTATCTTTGATGATTTCAATTAGAAATTATATCGCGCACAAGCATCTTGCACAGAATTTCTTTAAAGGAGGTGATGCCATGGACGAATTTTCCGCCGAATGCAACCGTGGTAACTGAAAGGAATATGACAATGAAAAATGTTAAGCGGACCTTATCACTTGTTCTTGTGGGGGCATTAAGCCTGATGATGTCTGTATCTGCTTTCGCAGCCGATGCAAGTGTAGACACAGCGCCAAGTGAATATGAACAACTGAAAGCTGATGTTCAACTGGTACAAAGCGTTGAGCTTTCCAATGTTCAGGAATTCGCAGCCGAGAACAAGGACTGGCTCGAAAACCTTGACGCTCGGATTGAAGAGTATTTGAGTGGCTATCCGGAAAGCGAACATGATAGCATTTTGACCGATCTGCGTGGAGATGGCAATGCTCGTTCCGCTTACGACTACTTTGACTCTTATACTTATGGACTGCGAAACGGCTATTACACATATAGTATGGTTCCCAAAATGACGACCAGGCTTTTGCGCAGCTACGCAGAGGCCGGTTGGGAAGAACTATCTAACATTTACTATTATATCGAGAATGACACCGGAAGCTTATATTGGCAATATATGTGTCATTTTGACTTGTTTGTTGAAGCGGACTGGGATATTGAACGCGGTGTCCCTGAAGTAAGCAGCTATGCTGAAATGCTTACCAGACTCTGTAATCCACAATATAATGACGGTTACATTGATTGATTTGGAAACAACTGACGAAGAGGACTATTCAAAAGTGGCATAAGAAATAATATTCCTCTAAACTAAAGAAGCCCCCATTCTGACCGCACATAGCAGTGCGTTGCCAGAATGGGGGCTTCCGTATTTGTATTACAGGTTCTGCCGGATGATGCGCGTGATGATGCCCACGGCCACGCCCCGCTCCATATCCAGGCGGGTGACGGCAAAGGACACATCATCCTTCTTTCCGGGCATCCGGTAGTCGTAGCAGGAGTGGGCTACCGCATTGACGCCATTGGCGAGCCGGACATAGACCACGCCTTTATGAACATCGGTGACCTTTCCGGCATACTTGCCCTGGATGCGGCACTTCTGCAGGTTGTCCCGGTCAGTGTTTTCCGAAGTGCTCTTGATGTCGGCTCGGATGCCCAGGTCTTCCAAACTGTTGCGCCGCACACTGAGGATGCGGACCAGCACTTCATCGCCCACAGCAAACCGCTCATGGGCGTCGCCGATCCAGTCCCAGGCAAGGTCTCGGGCCAGAATGGAGCATTCCACGCCGAACACCTCCACACGGACGACCTTTTCCGCCACAGCGATGACCCTGGCCTGGACAATCCGGCCCTCGTAGACGCGGTACATCCCATCCGGGTCCAGATCGAAATAGAAGGTCTGGCGCTTGCGCATCATGGCCTCCCGGCGGCTGGCTACCACGCTGCGGGTCTTGGAGTCGATACCCCGCACCACAAAGTCAATGTCGGCGCCCAGCATATTCCCCAGGATCTTGTTCTGGCGCAGCATCAGGTCAGTGTATTCCTGGCCGGAGGGGCTGCGGCCCAGATTGATCATCATTTCCTTCAGGGGGATGATGATGCGGAATCCCTTGTAGTCCACCACAGCCACCGTCTTGCGGTTGTCCAGCTGCTCAATGCCGCCCAGCTTGCCGGTGAGGATGCGGCGGGTGCGGTAGGCGTTGTGGATCTCATGCCAGATGATGTCCTCACGGTCTTCCTGCGTCTCCACATCTTCCCGACTGCGGATGGTCAGGATCGAGGGCTCGCCGCGGCGGGGAGCGGCGGTGCGCCTGGGAGTAGAAGTGGGAGCAGGGGCTGCCTCAGCAGGCTGTTCGGCCAGAGAGGAAGGATCTTCCGCCGCAGCCGCTTCACTATCATCAGACGGCACATCTTCCTCAGCGGGAGCCATCGGCGCAGGAGGCTCTGCTTCTGCGGGAACTCCTTTCGCCGGCTCCGTACTCTCAGCCGGTGCGGTCTTTTTCCTGCGGGTGGCCCGCTTGGGCTTGGGCGGTTCCGGTTCCTCAGCCGCTCCAGAAACAGGCTCACTGGGGACATCGGCTGCACCATCATCAGCGGGAACAGCAGAGGCACCTTCGCCATCATCACTGTCAGAGCCCTCTGTCAGAGCGGCGTCATCATCGCCGGGAAGGGCGTCTGCCACCGTAGCATCGGTGTCCATCTCACCAAACATCTCGCTTTCGGTGAGTTCCGGGAGGCTGCCGTCATCCTCAATGGTGGCTGCCTCTTCATCCGGCTGGTCCATAGAGGCCAGCAGCTCATTCAAATCGCCGCCATCAGCGGGTGCCGCCATATCAGCCTGCGCTTCATCAGGGGGCGGAGCGTTCTCCACGGTAACCGTGGTCTCAGGTGCGGTATTTTCCTGCTCAAGCAATTCTTTTTTCTTGGTTGCCATAAGTAAAAACCTCCTTATGTTGTGAATTTAAGAAAGGATCGAGTCCTTGTCTGTGGTGATGATCCCGTCCGGGGCCTCGGAAGCAGGCGGTGACGGGGGCGATTTCGGGGCAGCCGGCGTACCGGAAGATTTCGGTTTTCTCTTTGCCGCCGGCTTCTTGGGGGCGCTTTCCTTCGGCTTGGGGGCCGGGGGCGGCGCGGCGGCAGGTTTCGGCTGCGCTTGTTCCTCCAACTCGCGCCATTCAGGAATGTGCGCCGAGGCTTTGCAGTCGCGGAGCTTGGACGATTCCGGGTGCTTGGAGTAGTCCATCTTCTCTACCTTCAGGGCCTTTTGGCCGCGGATAATGACCAGCGCCTGTGTAATCGGCAGACGAAGCACTTCATCCGGGGTGAGGACGGGCCGCTTGCCGACGCCGGAGGTCTCCCGGTACTCCGGCGTATAATTGGAAATGCGCCAGGTGCCCAGCTGCTTGGATTTACTGGACACTGACACAGAAGCCAGACCGGTGCGCTCGGAAATGAATTCCGCCGTCAGGCTGTCTGTGCAGCCTAAAAACAGCTGCGCGTCGCAATTTCCCAAAATTTCCTGCCAGAGATTGAGCGGGTATCTGTTTTGGAGCCCCGCAAGATTTTGGAAGACGCAGCTCATGGATATGTTTCTGGATCGAATCACACTGAGACGGCGGGAGAGGTCCGGAATGGTTCCGCAGGCAGTGAGCTCTTCCCCCAGGATATGGACGGGAACCGGCAGCTTGCCGCCCTCACAGTTTTTGTCCGCATACCGCACCAGCTTGATGAAGCAGAAGGACAGGAACAGGCTTGCCAGAAAATCAAAGGTGCTGTCCTGGTCGCTGGTAACGAGGAAGTAGGCGCACCGCTCCTGACCGGGCAGTTCCAGGTCGATCTCATCCCGGGTGGTGATCTTCTTGATAAGCTCCGACTGGAACACCTGCAGCCGGGAGCCAAGGCCGATGATGACGCCGCTGCGCACCGTGTCGCTGGCTTGCTTGAACAGGCTGTAGGGCGCTTTGGCCGGATGGGTGGGCGGCAGAACATCAAACAGGTTGTCCAGGTCGGATTCCCCGTTCAGCGTCAGCAGCCGGTACACCTCGCCGATATTCCTGTTTTCTTTGGCATAGCTCTGGTCCACATAGAGGACGAGGGCTTTCAGCAGGTTCATCTCACAGGAGTCCCAGAAGTGGTCGCCCTTGCCGGTGCTGTTGGTGTTCTTGATAATGACATCCACAAAAAGCTGAGCCATCAGTTCCTGCCCTTCCACTTCGGAAAGGCAGTTCCAGCTGTCTGAGTTTTCCGGCAGCACCAGATTGAAAACCTTGACACAATAGCCCTGCTCCCGCAGGTACTCGCTGGATTTTTCATAGAGTTCACTTTTCGGATCTGAAATGATCAGCGATTCCCCACGGATCACCGCCTGAAGGATGCGGTTCATACAGAACGAACGGGTCTTCATGCTTCCGCTGGAGCCGTACACGGCCAGGTTGCCGTTGATGCGGGGATTCTCGGGAATACAGACGGCTTTCCCGTCCAGCATCCCCAGTACAATACCCTTGTGTTTGCGAAGGTCCGGCACCAGATCCAGCACACCCTTCATTTCCTTGCGGCCCATCCAGCCGGAGGTGCCATAGGTGCCCTTGGCCGAATAGACAAAGTTCCGGTCCGTGTCATACTCGCCGGTATCACTGTAGCCCATCCGCATGACCATGAGCAGCAGGACCGCCAGCAGGCCAATGCAGATCAGTACCCCGTACACCCCATAGGGGGGATGGAGCACAGAGGTCAGGCAGGTAATAAAATCGGGCGACGCTGCCGCCGGAGATGTGCCGTCTCCGGGGATGCCGCCGCCCTGTTTCCATGCCGCGTAGTTGCCCAATATCTGCCCCAGAAAGCCACCTGCGTAGAGAATCGCAAGGATGGCGAACGGCGCAGCGATCAGGCCTGCAATGAGTTTCTTCTTATCTATGGGAACAACCTCCCCTCGAATTTTGTGAAATCAATGGTTTGAAAGCGGACCCGGCTACCGCAGTAGCGGCGCAGCACATCTGCCTGGAAGTCGAAGCAGATCAGCGTGCCGGGGCGCTCCATCAGGTCGAGGGAGGTGCTGAAGCGTGTGATCCGGGGCAAGTCGCAGGAGTAGCCGAACAGCACCGGCGTTCCGTCCCGCTCCGCGGCATCCTGCTCAATGGCCTTTCCGGCGTTCCCGGCAATCAAGCCTTGGGACAGAATGCGGTTAAGCTCTGCGGTTTTCAAAGGATCACACAGTAAAGCAAGGATCACCTCCCCCTGGTGGTTATTTGTGAGAAAATAAAAATGGTCGTAGCTGCCGTCCAGCATGAAATAGTCGTGCTTGGCCCCGCCGGTGCTGGTGAGCATCTGGTATGCCAGTTCCATGCTGTCGCCCAGCACCAGCCCATGCACATCTTCGGCGCGGTACTGCCCGGCCAAACGCTGCTGGCACAGGACGCTCCACATCAGCGCCTTTACCCGCATCTCGGATTTGCAGCGCCATTTCATCAGGGCAGCGCCGCTGTTGTAGGTGACAAAAATGCCGGTGGGCGCAAGAAGCACCCCTGTAAACCGGGAGCTGCGAATCTGCGTGGCGTCGATTCCCATTTCCTTTACTTCACGGGAACTGTAAAAGGCAGGATATTCGACAGCTTCGCCACAATAGCCCTGCGGTGAAAAAACCTTCGGCTTTTCATCCTGAAAGAGCCCGGCCCCCGCATTGTCCATTGTGATATAGGTTTCCGCAAGGCGGTGGAGCCGGAGCCGCCGGTTCACCTCGCTCTTGAGGCGGTTGGTGTCGGTGTCGCCGGTCAGGTAGGGAGAGAAACGCTCCGGCCAGCCGTCCAGCAGGGCGGCCTTGGCCTTTGCCCCCAGCCGATAGCCCCGGAGCCTGTCGCGGTAGTAGGTCCGCAGCAGCCCGCTCTTTTTGAGCGAGGTCACGACCGCCTCCAAATAGTAGGGGCTGGACGGGAGACGGTTCAGCTGGCTGGTTGGGAACTCTCCAGAGATGGCGGTCAGCGATAAAAGCCGGAACGGGAGCGTATCCGGCTGTGGAAAAGTGCGGCTGCTTTTCCCAAGGGATCACCTCCTTTGTCGGTGCTGGATTTTTACCGTAATGACTGAGAACTTCGGTAAAATAAAGCTTCTCTCAAGTGGCCGCAAGCCCCGAAAATCCGGGGCTTTCAGCGGCTTCGCGGGATGTCGGGCCGGAAGGGGCCTAAACTGCTCAAAAATCCGAGATGGATTTCAGGCTTGATTTATGCTCCGCAAGCCACCCGGGAAAGCGGTGCTTCTCCATGACGAAAATCATCGTGCAGTCCTGCTCGCCCAGCTCGGCGGTGTTATAGGCATCACACAGCAGGCCGGTATCATCCGCCATTACAAAAGAGGACAGCAGATCTAAAATCTGCTTTTCCTCCAGATTGTCATAGTCTCGCACCCGCCTGGTGGGGAGCGTCTGGTCATACACCTGGGCGAAGCAGACAACACATTCCCGGTAGTGGGGCAAAGTGTTCTCTTTGGCGTACTGCTCCAGGGCGAAATAGAGGGGGTCCAGCAGGAACTCGGCGCTCTGCCGCTGCCTGCGTTTTGGCAGCAGGCTGGGCAGCGTCACCGCAAGCACCTCGTTCTCATAGGTGATGGTGATGCCGTGCATCACACTGGCAGATTTGAGGTAGTCACCTTTGCGGATGGTCGTACTGGAATAAATCAAATGCCGCAGCCGGCAGGCAATACGCTCTGCCCGCAGCGCGGCATCGGTGGAAAGAGTCTCGTAGTTGTCGGGATAACGCTGAATGTCGGTGGTGTCCATCGCATACAGCGCGTTGCTCAGACGGGATATATCGTCAAGGATGCTCCCGATCCGGCGGGATATAAGTTTTCGGTCCAATCATGTGCCTCCTGCTTTCTTGAAATAGTGTGTCTGGCCGTTTTCCTCTACGGTGCAGAACCCGGAAATGCCGGGACAGTCGATTTTGGCGATCTGCGCCGGTGAATCGACCAGAACAATGCGGCGGCTGCCGCCCTTGTTGCCCCGAAGGGCATGGCAGACAAGCGCCTCCTGCCCGTCCTCAACGCAGGCCACCTCGTAGAGTTCGCCATCGGCAAAGAAAACGAGCTTGACAGGAAAATCAGCGGGAGCATGGTAATCGGCCCGCTGAATGAAGTCCAGCAGGACCCATACTGCCCGGACAAGCGCCCGGTCAATTTTTGCTGACTGGCCGGCCGGGAAATAGCCGCCGCTCTCTGTTTGAAAAATGCGGCCCTGCCTCTCCAGATGGGAGAGCAAGGCCTTTGCCGTATCTTCTTTGCCAGGGTGAAAACAAAGAAGCTGCTGTTCACTGAGGCCAGGGTACATTGTGACTGTCCGCAGCAAGTCCGCAGCCTCATTTCCATAGATTTCAGCCCTGGTCTTCATGGTGGCTCACCTCCTTTATCAAATGGCGTCATTAAGGCGTCATTGGAACGCCTTATC
>ERZ780162.2681-NODE-2681-length-10842-cov-2.765088_pt1 | contig 10842 bp, 3 predicted proteins | sample MGYA00511474_ERZ780162 | MGnify/ENA primary metagenome ERZ780162 (study PRJEB29588, sample SAMEA2143633) | human gut metagenome | biome: human gut; feature: human-associated habitat; material: faeces | place: Denmark | collected 2008/2010 ...
ATTCCGAATTTGATGCCTTTCTTTTGTGCCTCTTCTACCAAACGTCCTACACCATTCGGCAGTTTATCCGCCGTTTCTTTCCAGTCACCCAGTCCTTGATGATCGCTGCTACGCGGATATTTATTACCAAACCATCCATCATCAAGCAGAAACATATCCACTCCCAGCTTGACAGCCTCATCCATCAATCCAATCAACTTATTCTCATCAAAATCAAAATAAGTAGCTTCCCAGTTATTGAGCAGTGTCATACGGGTCTGGTCACCCTTCTTAACCTGATACTTGCGTGCCCAGTCATGAAAGTTGCGGCTGGCCTCTCCCTTACCGTTCAGGCTATAGGTGAAATAAAAATCCGGTGTGCGAAAAGTTTCTTTGGCAGGAAGGTTGTATTCCGAAGCGTACGGATTAATACCTGAAATGACACGAAGTTCATTCTTGTTATCCACTTCAAAAGTAAAACGGAAGTTACCAGTCCACCCCAAAGTACCGACTAATACCTCTCCTGAATTTTCCTTCGACGGAGCACCTAGAGACAACTGGAAAAACGGAGAAACAAACATATTGGCACGCGCACCCAACTTGGTATCAATCGTTTTTTTACCAAATGCCAGTTCACGCTCGGCTATGTTGACCTCATGTGCCCAGTCACCGGAAAACTCCGTGAGAAAATACTTATCACGGTTAAAGTGAAGCATAGAAGAAGCATATTTGCTCAATACAACAGGCTTCTTCTCCTGATGATTGATTTCAGTAAATGTCTTGATGATATTTTCCGCAGCATACGTTATATAGTGCAATTTCACAGTCACAGGATATTTGTCATCCTTTAGAGTAATCACTGTTTCTACACTTCCGTCATTCTGCCGGCTACTACTATGTTCTACATATTTCAACAATAAAGACGGGTTTCCATCATTGTGAAGCACTTGAATGGCCGGCTCGAAATAATCCTCCGCCCCATGTGTGATATAAACCTCGGTTCCCTGCGGCAAGTAGGCAAAGTCCGATTCATGATTCAGTTTTTTCCCCAGATAACGCTGGTATAGACGACCATTGTCTCCCACTTGGAAGATCAGGCTTGTGCCATCTGTTTCAATCTTGATAATAGGTTTGTCAGTTGCCTTCAACATACAGGAGATGCTCAAAAGACAGCATAAGAGAATAGCTTTTACTTTCACGGTATATTTATTTAATGTGATTACAATCATTTTTTATTTATCAGTACGGAACGGAGCAACCGGAAGTCCGGCAGTTCCATAAAGATTACACTCCGGATTATCCGCCCATCCGTAACGTGCCGCAATGGGTATTTCCACTTCCGGCGATTCAAGGATCACCTCTTTTCCCCGGATAGTGGCAGTTGCCTGATGAAAAACTTGATCCGGTCCGGCCATAATGAATCCTTTGGGTTCGCCTGTTGCGGCCTTCACTTCACAATCGAAGCTAAGTATCAGTTTATTTCCCGAAATACGGTAGCCCTGAAAAGTCGGTACATCAAACGTACCCTTCTGATAAGTATTTGCCAATGACAAGAGGGCCAGGCGTCTTCCCACTTCCTGTTTGTTTTTAGGATGAATATCGTGCGCTACACCAAGGTCAATAGCCGGTACCATCCCCGTGCCTTCCATAGAAAGTGCATCAGACTGCGCTTCACGCAATGCAGCCCATTTCGAATCGGGTTGCACCTCCTGACTACGCAAGTAATTTGCCAACTGCACGAAGTAGAAAGGCAACTCCTGTTTCCATTGTTTCCGCCAGTCAGCTATCAGCGACTGAAAAAGAGGAGAATACTGCCGGTCACGACCTACGTTCGCTTCACCCTGATACCATATAACCCCCTTAACCGGAAAAATCGTGAAAGGATGTACCATCCCGTTATACAATACAGACAGGTAGCTGGAGCCCTCCGGTGACATGGGCGCAGATGGCATTTCATCCAAAGTTAATCCGATGCGACAGTTCCAGCTTCCGGCCAATGATATTTTCTGTCCACCCATTTCCGCATACAAAGTTTCCGGTTTTCCATGAATACCGCCTTCTCCCCCAAAATCAGATACACGAACCGTAATAATACCTTTGCCGGCTTTCACTTCCGCAGCCGGAATCATATACTTCCGGAGGGTGGCAAACCCCGATCCCCTAGCTATTTCCTTACCATTGTAGTAAGTAATATCCTCATCATCTATCATTCCCAGACTAAGAGTGACCTCCTTTCCTGCCCATTCGGCAGGAATATCTATCTCCTTAACAGTCCACTCAGCCGAAGAATTGTCTTTCCAAAAATACTCCCAGTTGTTGTCAGCGTTAAGAGTAACAGTATCGAAAAGCTTGCCGTCACGATATATCTCCACCTTGATATTATCAGGTATGAGCTTTTCCTGACCATCAGGAACTATCCACGACTTTCTTACACCATAATCACTGTCCCCTGCTGGGATCTCTTCGTATGTGAACTTGGTGTAAACTGTTATCTGACCCTCAGCCACGATATCCTTATCTATCTCGATAAGTGACGGAGAAGGTGTAAACTTAGCTGTTGTGTTTTCAAAACTCTTGCCTGAAACAAGATACAGACCCACAGAATCAGCAGAAAGCTTTACTTCACCGTTTGCGTCCGTCTTGCCTGTTGAAACTGGTGTTATGCCATCGGTTTTTGCGTAGTTGTCGAGCGTATCAGCGACAGCCTGCATTTTTGAAGCGTCAGTAAAATCAGACATATCTATAGGATAATCGCTGAACTCACCGGTAAGGACAAAGTCAGCTTCCTTACGCTCACCGACCTTATATATGCTCCACTCGGCATTACTAACAGTCGTTGTATCATTTTTGCACACTATATCCACATTGATATTATCCGCTGCAGAAGCTGAGATCGTCATGCTTCCCAAGGCTGAAACAGCCATTGCCGCCGTACACAAAACAGCCTTTGCAAGCTGAGAAAATTTAAGTTTCATCTTTGCTACTCTCCTTATCAGGTAGATTTTCAACATTATCGTCACTCTCTGGCTTATCCAGCATTGCCACAAGCTCATCATGAGAGATTTTTTTGCGTTTTGAATCCACAAACCACCACACAAGCAGTACCACAAACAATGGTATTGCTACAAAAGGCACGACCACAAGAGAATCGAGCTGAACAGCGTCTGCCGTTATTTTTGAAACACTCTTTGTATCGTCCGCAGTTTCAACTCTCTTTGCACGAACAAGAAGCCTGTGAGAATTGACTCCGTATGGTGTACAGGTAGTCAACGTAACATGATCCTCACCTGGAATAATGTTCAGCTTATCCATTTCATTAGGCAGAACTATATAAACAGCCTCGACCTCATATGTATAGACCTCTTTCAACACTGTTATAGTGAACTCATCGCCCTCCGCAAGCTTATCAAGGTCGCTGAAAAGCTTTGCCGACGGCAGACCTCTATGTGCTGAAATGACCGAATGAGTGTCCGCTCCGCCAACAGGCAGGCTCGAACCCTGCAAATGTCCCACAGCGACATTTAACACGCCGTCACTTGTGCCATGATAAATAGGCAACTCCACCCTTATAGTCGGAATGGAAATATAGCCCATAACACCCGTCCCCGTGATATCCAGGATATCCTCATAGCCCTTGACCTTATCATAATCCACAAAAGGTCGGGCAAGCTTTGCTATCTCTTCATTATATTTTCTGGCTTGGCTGAGTATCTCTTCATTCTCCTTGTCAGAAAGGTCATTTGCCGCTTTCTGATAAGTCGCCACCGCACGGCTTTGCGTTTTTGAATTCCACCAATCGCTTATTGTTGGATATAACATCACGGAGAGCCCCACAAGCAATAACAAGACCAATAAAATTGTAGTTGATTTACCGCTTTTCTTCCTCATGGAGTCCTCCCTGATGCCTGCCGACCGAGATCGGCAGGACAAAGGTAAAAATAAATTCAAAAATTAGTCGTTCTTAGCTCTCTTCTTAGCAATAAGAAGCACACCTGCGCCCAGTACGATAGCTCCGCCTACACCGTAGAAGATCTGAGTACCGATACCGCCAGTTGTTGGAAGTGAGCCGCCCTTCTGGTTTATGATCTTAACTGTTGAACCGCTTGTGCCTGAATCAGTGCCGTCGAGCATACGAATGGACTGAAGCGTATTAGCAGGATCATATGTTGTGTCAAACTTGAACTCATATGGATCAGCTCTGTTATACTGAGCAGGAGCTTCTGTCTCAACAAGCTTGTAAGTTGTCTGATCATCAATGCCCTTGATAGTAAACTTACCTGTTGCGTCTGTTTCGATATAATCAACAGAGCCTGCCTCACTGCCGATCTCAAGTCTGTAAACATTGTCAGCTATCTTGACAAGTCTGATAGCATCGCCATGAGCATTTCTAAGCTGGAACTTAGCACCTGCAAGAGGCTCGCCCTTTTCGTCTACCTTGTTACCAACAAGTGAGAATGTCCAGTCATAAACTGTAACCTTAGGTGTTTCACCTTTCTCCTTACCTGTTGTGTCCTGAGGATTGTTTGAATATGTCAGATAAGCTGTGTTAGGATTATTGTTCACGCTGTCAGGAGCAGTAACTGCTACCTTAGCTTTTTCATTGAGCTTAGCAGAATAATAAGTTTCGATCTTAGCAACTGTAGGATAGTTCTTTACAAGTTCCTTAATATCGAAAGTAACATAGAAAGACTCCTTATAGTCGGTTGTACTGCTGTCGTCGCCAACTGTTGTGTTAGGACCTACTGTAACAGAAGTGATCTCCTGACCGTCAGCGTCATAGTACTTGTATGTAAGGTTATCATTGAATGTAAAGCCCTCGCTGAGCTGGTCACGAACTGTGTATGTATACTTGTCATAAGCTGATACATCGCTTGGTATAGTTGTTGTGATCTTGAATTCTACATCGTCACCGATTGCGTTGTCACCAACATCGCCCCATGAGTCACTCTCATTGTGCTTGATCTGCTTTGTAAGTGTTGGCTTCGTCTTCTTTGGAGTAACGTTTGTTGTGCCTGAAACGTTAAGGATAAGAGCTGAGTTAGCCTTATCAACACCATTATTTTCTGTTGCATCGACAACGAGATAATAGCCAGCATTTGGAAGCGGAATAGTGTACTCACCGTTATCTTCATAGGCGGTTACAGACTTATTGTCGATGATGCAGGCAGAAGCGGCTTTTGCAAACTTTGCAGTATCTTCCTTTGTCCAATGATCTGCATCTGATATTATCTTTGCAACGTCTACTGCGCTCTCGGCACTGTCAAACTGAGACATATAAGTGCTAAGACCAGAAGTTTTCAGGCTGGTAAGCAGAGCATCGCCATTAATGCCTTTGCCCCACTTGATAGTATTTGTTGCAGATGCCTGGTCAAAGATCTGATAAGCCTTATATACTCTGTTTGTATCAGAATCCTTGATAACAATGTTATTAACGCCAGCATCAGTAGTAGCAAATACTCCGAATGCTGATGTTGCAGCAATAGCTGAAACTGACATAACGGTTGCGGCAGCAAGAGCTGCAAATTTCTTCATCTTCATAATTAATTATCCTTTTATATTTGATTATTTATAGCGTTTTTTTGCGACGCTTTGTAACTAAAAGTAATGTTGCAGCAACAGTGACTGTTCCGCCTGCTGCCACGAATGGGATAACACCCATGCCGCCTGTTTCAGGCAGTTCTCCCAAGGTTTCCTCAGAGTTGTTATAGACCTGAACATACTGATCACCGTTCTTTGTCATATCAATGCAATTCTCATTTTCTGAGCCATTGTATCTGTAGTAAGCTTTGTATGACGATGTGCTTATCGGCTGACCGTTCACGTCTGTCTCTTCAAACCAATAGTAATACTTATTGCCCTTGATGTCATTTTCTTCAAGAGAAACGGCATTTGACCAGTTGTTATCAGCCGTGAGCGTTATCTGCTTCCACAAGAATACTTCACCGCTAGGTGTCGCATCTTTATTAGGAACAGGCGTAACGTTCGTCTTTTTAGGTGTGCCAAGATCATTAGCTGTCACTGCGTATGAACAGCCACTATCGCCCTTAAGTGTAAGTTCAACAGTAATATCTGAAGTGATATTATTCAGATTCAGAACAAACTGACTCTTGTCCCAAGACGGTGTGACGTAATCACTAACGCTGACATACTTGCTATCACCGCTCCACATAGGTATAGGCTTGCCGTCCACCCAATTTTCACCTGACTTATAGATGTCAGCCAGAACAGCTCCTGAACTGTCAAGAACTCTAACACGTCCCTCAGTTTCACCGATATTTATCCATGACTTTGTCATATCAAAACTGAACTTTGCCGAGCCATACATGGTATACTCAGAGGCAAAGCTTCCGTTCTGAGCCATTTCTGCGCCGTTGCTTGTAAGGATCTTGAATTTAACATTCTGTCCCTTATCCATTGTGCCTGTAAACTTGTTATATTTTTCAGGCACGTCAGCCTTATTTGTTGACCTATAGATATTGAACGTTACCTTATCATTGGTATGGGTATTGCTATCGCCGTCAGACCATGCCTTTTGCAGGCGAACGTCCATATTTTCTACCTTCTGCGGGTTCTTGGTATTGACGATCGTATCAAAGCCCGTGGCACTGCCGTTATTTGAATAAGTATATGTCACGCCAAAGCCGTCAGGTATATTCTTTTCAAGAACATAGTAATACTTGTCCTTGTCAAGACCGTCAAGAGTTACCGTCCAATTCTTAGACTTTTCCAGAGAAACAGTTTTTATAAGTTTGCAATCTGTTGGTATTCCGTTATCTCCATTCACTCTTGTGGTTGAATTTGGTGCAACAGAGGACTCATAAACATCTGCCTCGATCTTGTCGATACCAGCAGGAAGCTCACTGTCAGCAAGCTTGTTTCCAAGCTCATCACGCCATTCCTTCGTAATGTTAAGTCCCTTGACGTTCGTAACTGTAACATCAGTGTTTTTGCTCATTGCCGTTGCACTGTATACAGCCTCATATCCTGTTGCAAGATCGATCTCTTTGATATAGTAGTAAAGCTGCTTGTAATCATCGCCGACCTTCGTATACCCAGGAAGCTTTGTCCACTCATGTTTCCAATTGTTAGCTTCGTTAAGAGTTACCTCATCACTGCCCCACTGAATATCATCTGGAACACCGCTTAAAACCTTAGTTGTAGACGAGCCAAGAAGGAACTTTACGCTCTCTGCCGAGTGATTGCCGTTTCCATCGCTCCAAACCTTGCTTGCAGTTATCTTAAACTCTTTCAGCAGATTTGTTACTCTGAACATATCTCCGTTTTTCACGAACTGATATCCGTCCTCACCGACTTCACTTGGAACTACAGCCGGACGCACTTTAAAAGCAAAATAAATAGGAGTTTCGTCAAGAAGATAACCCTCTGGACTTTGCTTTTCTATAAGCTTATAAAGATGACCTTCAGTATTTCCGGTGCCTGCGGCAGGTTCAAGGTCAAGGTTGTATGACCCGTCAGCATTTACATTGAATGTCTGCGCCTTATCCTGTGCCGAATTTCCCCAGATAACTGATTTTCTGTCTTTCGCAGCATTTTCTTTGAAATCTACTGCCGGAAGCCAATCGTATGTGCCATTTTCCAGCTTAGTGTATCTGTAGATCTCAAAAGAAGCCTTAAGCATAATACTATAGTCTCCGCTGTCTACCTTCATAAGCTTAAATGGCTCAACAGTTGTTGATGACGCCTTTGACTGATTTATCAACTCAAACTCGGAATCATTATCTTCACTGTCATTTACAGCAGAGCCGTTTGTGTCAAATGATATATTATTGAACACATGGACTTTATAGCCATCGTTCTCAGCGTCCTCATCATTTGCAGGACTTCCTGTATAAACGTAAACCAATTTCAGGTGACGCTGATCTGGAACGTTTATTTCAAGTTTCTTTACAAAATCTTGTGTCTTTGCTGTCAGTGCGGAACACTTTACAGCCGAAAGCATTTTTTCATTGCTGACTTCAGTGTTTGAAAAGCCGCTGCCATCCCTGTATTCATATTCGACTCTGAAAACACCGCCCGCCTTCTCAGAAGAAACCTCTTCCACAGGGACGGATATGCTTGAGCCAAAATCTAACCACTCGCTTCTCTTGTTGGCAAAGGCTTTTACTTCTTTGAAGCTGTTGCCGTCCATATAGCCATAAGCCACATAGTAACTCTTTATATTTCCGTTTTCGTAGCCTTCAGGCAAAGTTAGATCAATAGTACCCTTAGCGCCAACAATACTTTCACTTGGAATAAAGTTAGCGATAAACTTGCCCTTTTCGTTGGTAATAACATCTGCACTGCAAGAAACTGTGTTGTCAACTGCCTCCGGATCTGATATCACATAACTGTAATCACTCACAGCAAGCTCTGCACCTGTATCTGCGTCAAATACCTTGATAGACTTCAGATCCATATCAACAGCGGAATTGCCATTTATGCTTACCGTTTTTGTCTGAATGTTACCCTGAGCGTCCTTTGTCTTAACTACAGCCGTGCCTCCGCACTTGATAACATCGTTGAGAGTTATCATTCCGTTTGTTGAGCATTTGAGCTTTTTAGGGTTAACATCAATGGTATAAGTTATCTCACAGCCGGTGGACTTCGGCGAAGAAGTTTTCTTCAAGTTCTTTTCCTTAACTGTCTGCGTCTGACTTCTCTCCGGATATTTTCCAGTTTTATCCTGAACTTTGTTTTTGAACGCTGCAGTACCATTCTTGTAAACACCATTCTTAACATCATCGACCTTTACAAGTGTACTGTAGTAAGCTGTCCAAGCGTCCTGCTGATTCCATGCAGTCTTGAAAGTTACTGTATTGGCTGTCTTATCATAGAAATATTCAAACTGATTTGTTTGTGCAAAATCATACTTATCAGAACTATTTCCAAATGAATACTTGAGATAATCCTTGTTCTCGTAGAATATCATTCCCGCCGGAAGCGTGTCCACGATCTCGACATTATCGTTACGCTTATAAGTGCCGTCCTTGTTGATATCAAGCCGCCAATCAAACCTATAATACTCAACACCATTTACAGTAACAACAGGCAGGCTGCTAAGATCATGCACTGTGTCGCCTGCTACACTGCTTGCAGCGTCATACTTTTCATAAGGCGCTTTGGAGCTGTCGCCTATAGTAAACTTAGTCTTATCTGCACTAGGCTCGAATGTTTCACCTTTATAAGTAGCCTTGTTATTTACATTTATAATAGTACCTTCGTCAAGACCTGTTACATCTACGGTACTGCTATACTGTATCTGCACAAGGTTTATATTGTCAAATTCTTCACTATCATTGAACTTTATCTCAAACGAAGTGTTGTCGTCATTAGGTACTACAGTGTAATTTGAACTGTCAAGCGGTTCATAGCTTCCTGTTCCATTTCTCTGAACATACATGATAATGGAATCAGTGTCAAGAACGCTCTTTATTGACTTGCCATCATTTGACGTAGCGTTCATTATATCGCTTATAGTCTTGCCCCTAAAGGAACCGTTTGTCTGCTTGACCTCTACCTGCCACTTATATGTAACACTGCTTCCGTCCTGAGAAATGTCAAGAACTGTTTTTGACTTCTCGTTTACAGGCTTATAATAAACTGTCTTGTCAGAATGGAATCCGTCAATACCTGCAGTATTTTTCACTGCATAATTTCCATTGCTGTCAGGGTCGCCAAGATCATAGTCGGCAACCTTTGTTTCATAGGAAATAACTACCTCGTTATTGTCACCTATTCTGTCAGGCAAAACAAGCTCACCGTCACTTGCAACTGTTGCATCAAAGGTATCATTTCCAACCTTTATGCTGACAATCTGTCCTGCTTTAAGCATATTATCAGTTATTGTCTTGCCTTTAAGGGTAGAATTTTTGTCATTACATTTAACAGTTACTTCCCATTTGAGTATACCTAACGTGTTATTATCTATCCAACCACTTTTTGATATCTGATACCTATTATAAACAGTTTCACTTGATGTGATATCAGACCATGGTTGGCTTTTATCAGGTCTTTGCATTTTAACTGTATTTGTAGTTTCCGCCTTGTCAGGATCGATAGCTGTCACATACTCGATAGTAATTTTTGACGCTGTTGTTTTATCGTCAAACGTAAGCGTGTTTCCATTAAGTGTGTACTTTACATCTGAACCATCATCAGCTTTAAGTGCAAAGCTTCCTTGCTTTGCATCAGGGAATGCTTCATCATAAAGGTGATAGCCCTTGAGGTCTGCACCGCTAGGGTTGCTTACAACAATTTCCCATGTGACTTCGTTATTGTCGTAGTCAACATTCTTGCCTGTTTTTGAGATCTTATCCTTCTTTGACTCAGAATAAATAGTTTTATCTGCTTTTACTCCATTTCCGTCTTTATCATATGTGGTGGATTTGTTTTCCACCTTACCTGACATAACGAAATTCGGGTCGCTTGTAGGATATGGGGTCGTGTAGCTTATGGTAACATTTTCTTCACTGAATCCATCGCTGAAAACAAACTTGCCGCTTGACGCGTCATAGCTTCCTGCACCCTCAGGTGAAACAGTGAAGCTTCCGACAACAGCATCCTTAAAAAGCTCGTCCTCGATCCTGTCAAGAGGCTTCTTTGCAGGATTGTCCACTGTGATAGTCCACCTAACTCCGTCAGCAGTTTCGCTTGCGTCCTTTATGGCAGACATAGTGAGCGGAGTAAAACCGTCTATTTCAACCGTCTGACCGCCTATCTCAACAGTGGTCTTATCACCTGTATCTGTATCCTTACGCTTTACATTACCCTCAAAGCTTGCCTTACCGCTTATAGCGTCCTTCTCATTTTTTTGTTTATATCGCTCGTCAAACTCAATAAAAAGATACTTCTTTCCATCTATCT
>ERZ780162.2709-NODE-2709-length-10757-cov-3.179593_pt1 | contig 10757 bp, 9 predicted proteins | sample MGYA00511474_ERZ780162 | MGnify/ENA primary metagenome ERZ780162 (study PRJEB29588, sample SAMEA2143633) | human gut metagenome | biome: human gut; feature: human-associated habitat; material: faeces | place: Denmark | collected 2008/2010 ...
GGTGCGAATGAGGGTGGGGTGCTGTGAATCATAACAAAAGCTTAGGTCAGCATCATCCGGTCGTACAACGACCAGTCCACGTTTTTGTCAGGTTAACATCATCCGGTCGTTGGCGAATTCGCCGCCGCTGGCCTGTTCGAATTTCTGGAGAAGATCGGAAACCTTCAGTTTCTTCTTTTCCTCTCCTTCCACATCATAGATGATTTTTCCTTCATGCATCATGATCAGACGATTGCCGTGGGCAATGGCATCCTTCATATTATGGGTAATCATCAGGGTGGTAAGATGCTCCTCATCCACGATGCGCTGCGTTACTTCCAGCACCTTGGCAGCGGTTTTGGGATCCAGCGCGGCAGTGTGCTCGTCCAGAAGAAGGAGCCTCGGCTTTTTCAGGGTGGCCATGAGCAGCGTCAGGGCCTGGCGCTGGCCGCCGGAAAGAAGCCCCACCTTGCTGGTCATGCGGAATTCCAGACCGAGGCCGAGAATTTTCAGTTTTTCCTGATACATCTGGCGTTCCTTCTGAGTGATGCCGGGCACCAGCGTTCTCCTGCTTCCCCGCCGGGCCGCGAGAGCGAGGTTTTCCTCGATCTGCATATTTGCCGCCGTTCCGGTCATGGGATCCTGAAATACTCTGCCCAGATATTTGGCGCGCTTATATTCCGGAAGCTTTGTCACATCGATGTTGTCGATGGTAATTGTCCCCTCATCCACGGGAAAGACGCCGGCCACCGCATTCAGCATAGTGGATTTTCCTGCCCCGTTACCGCCGATGACGGTAACAAAATCTCCCTCCTTCAATTTCAGGTTGAGACCGTCCAGAGCCGTTTTTTCATTGACGGTGCCCGCATTGAAGGTCTTACGGATTCCTTTCAATTCAAGCACGGGGCTCACCTCCTTTTTTCGCGGGCTTTACAGGCTTTGCAAAATACTTTTCCCGGATGTGGGGAATCGCCAGGAACACTGCGACCACCAGAGCGGAAAGCAGCTTCAGATCATTGGCGTTTAAGCCCAGCCAGAGCACAACCTGGAGCACCAGATAATAAATGATGGCGCCGAAGGCGACCGTTGCAAGCGTAAAGGCAAAATTTCCGCGTACCCGTCGGAAGATCACCTCACCGATGATGACGGCTGCGAGACCGATGACGATAGCGCCGCGTCCCATATTCACGTCGGCAAATCCCTGATACTGCGCCAGAAGTCCGCCGGAAAAAGCCACGATTCCATTGGAAACCATCAGGCCGAGCAGCTTACAGAAATCCGTATTGATGCCCTGTGCCCGGGACATGTTGGGATTGGAGCCCGTCGCCCGGATGGAGCAGCCCAGTGCTGTGCCGAAAAACCAGTACAGTACAGCGATCAGAACGACAATAATAATCAGACAGATCAGCAGCGTATTTTCATAAAAGGGGACATCCTTCACATTTCTCAGGGAAATGAGCAGATTATACTGGGATGCGTTGAGCGCCTGATTGGCACGGTTTCCCATAATCCGCAGGTTGATGGAATACAGACCGAGCTGGGTCAGAATTCCCGCAAGGATCGCAGGGATTCCCATGGCGGTATGGAAAATTCCCGTTGCAAGTCCCGCGAGTACGCCCGCCAGAAAGGCAGCCAGCAGCGATACCCATACAGAATGCCCGCTGAGCATCATCATTACACAGACCGCACCCCCGGTACACATGGAACCGTCCACCGACAGATCCGCCAGGTCCAGAATCTTATAGGTGATATAAACGCCAATCGCCATGATTCCCCAGACCAGGCCCTGTGCGCATGCACCTGGAAGCGCATTGAAAAGAGCCATAATATTCACTTTCTACCTCCTGTCTGCCGCCACAGGCGGCATAAGTTCATAAAAGAATGCCGGAGGCATTCTTTGGCACGAACTTCGTTCGTGCCGCTCCCACAAACAGGGATGCCCAGAAGATGCGGCATCCCCGTTTTGTACATGATATGTTTTCGTCCGTAACAAACGGACAGCCTGCGCTTTATTCAGCGGCAATCGGCTCGTAATCGTCCGGAACCGTGATTCCGAGCTCACTGCAGATCGCCTCGTTGTACATCTTGGTTACATTGGGAGCGGACTTGATCTCCATGGTGGAAATATCCGCGCCATTTTCAAGGATATCAACCGCCATTTCACCAGCCGTATAGCCGATGTCATAGTAGCTGATGGAAAGCGTCGCTACGCCGCAGCCGGCGCAGATACCCTGCTCACCGGCAATAACCGGAATTCCTGCAGGCAGGCACACATTGTTGATAACTTCAGTATTTGCTGCTGCGGTATTGTCCGTAGGAACATAGATCACATCACAGGAGGATACCGCGTTGGTAACAACAGAAGCCAGATCATTGGAATCCGCAAAGGTATAGTCCTCGCAGGTATATCCATAGCCCTCCAGATAACCGCGGATGGTATCCGCCTGGTAAATGGAGTTGGGTTCCGCGGAGCAGTACAGAAGGCCAACGGTCTTCGCATCCGGGAACAGCTCGTTCAGCATCGCAGCCTGCTCTTCCAGGGGTGCCAGATCGGAGGTTCCTGAAATGTTCATTCCGGTGGTTCCCGTCCAGTCATCGATTCCAAGTGCAGTGGCATAATCGGTGATGGAGGTGCCGAGAATCGGAATTTCCGTAGTTCCCTGTGCAGCCGCCTGAAGAGCTGCCGTGGCATTTGCCAGAATCAGGTCCACATCTTCGGCTACAAACTGATTAATGATCGTGGCGCAGGTTGCAGAATCGTTGGAAGCGTTCTGTTCGTCAAATACAACCCTGTCCTCGCCAAGCAGTTCCACCATGGCATCCTTGAAGCCCTGGGTCGCCTGGTCCAGCGCGTCATGCTGCAGAAGCTGGCAGATGCCGATATGATAAACCGTATCGCTTCCGGCTGTATCCGCCGTACTCTCCGCTACACTCTCTGCCGCCGTGCTTTCTTCCGCAGCAGTTTCCGCTGCTGAAGTCTCCGAAGCTGCCGCCTCTGAGGACTGCGTTTCCGAAGAAGCGGAGTTTCCTGCGCTGCTTCCGCAGCCTGCCAGCATGGCAGCGGTCATGGTGAATGCTGTTACTACCGCCAATAACTTTTTCATAACTGATTCCCCTTTTCTTTCCTCAATTTGATCGCTTCAATACGTGAAAGCATTAATGCGTTCAACTGTTACTATACACGAAATACCAACATTCGTCAACCAGAAAATAAAGCCATGCTCCGAAGGCGGCGGAGCATGGCTTTGCTGTCTACCGGCAGACCGGAAGACGGCAGCGGGCAGGGCCATCAGGCCTGCGTATTCAGTTCATCCTTTTTCAGTCCATTCTTCTTTTTGCAACGATCTCATCCGCATTTTTGAAAATGGAATTTTCCGGGACATAGCCTCTTACCATGGACAGAGGGTAGATATTGCTACCGCGTCCAATCACCGTTCCGGGATTCAGAACGCTGTTGCATCCCACCTCCACGTTGTCGCCCAGCATGGCCCCGAACTTCTTCAGGCCGGTGTGGCATTCCTTTCCCTCGCAGCGAACCACCACCAGAGTCTTGTCGCTCTTGACGTTGGAGGTAATGGAGCCAGCTCCCATGTGCGCCTTATAGCCAAGGATGCTGTCGCCCACATAGTTGTAGTGAGGCACCTGCACCTTATTGAAGAGAATCACATTTTTCAGCTCGGTGGAATTACCGACCACCGCTCCCTTTCCCACGATGGCGCTGCCCCGGACAAAGGCACAGTGGCGCACTTCTGCTTCCTCATCAATGATGAGCGGGCCGTTCAGACAGGCTGTGGGAGCCACTTTCGCGCTTTTTGCAATCCAGATGTTTTCTCCCCGCTTCTCATAACGATCCTCCGGAAGGCTGTTGCCCAGCTCGATGATAAAATCCTTAATCTTCGGAAGAATCTCCCAGGGATATTCCGCCCCTTCAAAAACAGCAGCCGCTATGGTTTCCCTCAAATCATAAAGCCTGTCAATCCTGCATGCCTTCATGTTTCCTCCTTTTTCTGCCGCCTTTGGGCGGCACCGCCCTTTGGCGGCATTACATTCTGTCAAAAACAGCGTAAGCTGTTTTTTGGCACGAACCCGCGGTTCGTACCGGCCTCCTTTTTGCTGCCAGGGGCAGCTTCAACTCATTTCTGCTTTCCGGACGCCGTCTCCGCCTTTTTCGCAGGGGCGGAGACAGCAGCCGGATGTTTTGCATAATATCTTGCGCTGTCCTCAAACTGTCTGTAGAGGACCTGCTGGTTATTCAGCTGTTTTACGATATTGGTTCTTCTCGTCACGAAATCCGTGAGCTTTTCCATATACTCATCGCTGGTAATCTCTCCCTGTGCCACCATGGCAAGCCCTTTCTCCCAGCTCGCCGTGAGGGCTGGATTTAAAAGAGGACGGATAGAATCCGATACCACGTCGTAGATCATTTCCCCCATCTGGGTGGGCGTGATGATCTGGGTCTTTTTGTTCAGGGACAGATACTGAATGGCGACCAGCTTTTTCAAAATCTCCGCTCTGGTGGCGCTGGTTCCGATTCCGCTTCCCTTGATCTGCGCGCGCAGCTCCTCATCCTCGATGAACTGGCCCGCATTTTCCATGGTCAGGATCATGCTTCCGGAATTGTACCGTTTGGGCGGAGATGTCTCTCCTTCCCTAATGGAAAAGCCCTGACAGGAAAGCTTCATTCCTTTTTTCAGCTTCTGCAGGCCGGCGAGAAAGGCGGCGTCATATTTTTCTTCCGTCTGGCCTCCTTCCTCCTTCTGTGCATCCGCACCGGAGGCGGTTTCCGGCTCCGCCCCGCCGTTCTGATCCATCCCGCCGCTCTGGTCCGCTCCGTCCCGGCCTGTGCGGTTCGCGGCGGCTCCTTTGTCCTGGCGGCGCGCCACCTTCAGGTAGCCCTCCTCCACCAGCACGCGAAAGCTTGAGAAAAACCGCTCCTTTTTCATGATGCAGACCAGAGAAATCTTCTGATATACAGCCGGCGGATAAAAAATACTCAGAAACCGCCTGACGATCAGTTCATACACTCTGGCCGACGCGTGCGCAAGGGAACGGAGCGCTCCAAGCCCCTGACCGGTGGGAATGATCGCGTAATGATCCGTGATCAGCTTATCGTTCACATATCTGGTTTTCGCGATTCCTTTATAAGTGCCGGATTCCAGCACCTGAGACGCGAATGCGGCCAGCGGCTGATAGCTTTTAAGTCCGCCGATGTTCCTTGCGATTTCCTTCGCGACAGCGGTGGAAAGCACACGGGCGTCCGTACGGGGGTAAGTGGTCAGCTTCTTTTCATAAAGTTCCTGGGCGATCCGCAGCGTCTCATCCGGGCTGAGCTTGAACAGTCTGGAGCAGTCGTTCTGAAGCTCCGCCAGGTTGTATAAAAGAGGCGGGTACTTCTGCTCCTTCTTCCGCTCGATCTTTTCAATGACAGGCGCTTCTTCCTCCGTTTTCAGAAAATCGATCAGCGCCTCGGCGCTCTCTTTTTTCAGAAAACCGTTTTCCTTGTAAAGCAGGGGTGACTGATACCAGGCGGAACCCTCCACGGCCCTCCACTCGCCCTCGAAGCCTTTCTGCGGCACGGATGCCTCCCATGCAGCGGGTGTTCCCTGCGGTGCGGAAATTTCGGCCGCACCGTTCTCTCCGTTTCCGGCGGCCATTCCCTCCGGAAGCAGGGAAGCCGTCACCCGGTAAAAGGGAGTTTTTACGAACTGGCGTATCTCCCGTTCCCGGTTCACCACCATACCCAGCACACAGGTCATGACCCGGCCCACGGAGATGACGGCCCGGTCCAGCTTCAGGTAGTTTTTCACCGGAGTGCCGTATTTCAGTGTGAGGACGCGGGAGAAGTTGATTCCCATCAGGTAATCCTCCTTCGCCCGCAGATAGGCCGCGTCGCTCAAATGGTCATAGGCGGAAAGGTCTTTCGCCTCCCGGATGCCGCGCAGGATCTCCTCCTCCGTCTGAGAATCGATCCACACCCTGCGCCGGGTCTTGCCATGCACGCCCGCCTGTTTTTCCACCAGCCGGTAGATATACTCCCCCTCTCTTCCGGAGTCCGTGCACACATAGATGGTGGTCACATCCTCCCGGTTCAGCAGGGAGCTGACAATATCGAACTGCTTCTGTACGCCGGGGATCACTTCGTATTTGTATTCCTCCGGCAGAAAGGGAAGGGTCTGAAGGCTCCAGCGCTTCAGCGCCGGATCATAGGCCTCCGGGTAGCTCATGGTCACCAGATGGCCAACGCACCAGGTCACCACAGCCTCCTCCGATTCCATATATCCGTCCCGGTTTGCCATACGGTATTTCAGCGCTTTGGCAAATTCCCGGGCCACGCTGGGCTTTTCTGCGATAAACAGATCCTTTCCTTTATCCTGACTCAATGCTTTTCTTCCTCTTTCAGTCTTCCTTTGCGGTGATGTAGCCCTGGGCCTTCAGAAGCTCCGCGCACAGGATCGCTCCGCCGGCCGCACCGCGCACAGTGTTGTGGGACAGGCCGATGAACTTCCAGTCATATACCGTATCCTCACGCAGTCTTCCCACAGAAATGCCCATACCGTTTTCATAGTTCACGTCCAGAGTTACCTGGGGCCGGTTGTCCTCCTCCAGATACTGGATGAACTGCTTCGGCGCGCTGGGAAGATTCAGCTCCTGGGGAACACCGCGGAAGCTTACCAGCTTCTCGATCAGCTCTTCCTTCGTCGCCTTCTTTGCGAATTTTACGAATACGGCAGCGGTATGTCCGTTCAGAACGGGAACGCGCACGCACTGGCAGGTGATGACAGGAGAGGTAGCGGGAACGATCACGCCGTCCTCGATCTTACCCCAGATACGCAGGGGTTCTTTTTCGCTCTTTTCTTCTTCTCCGCCGATATAGGGGATGATGTTGCCCACCATTTCCGGCCAGTCCTGGAAGGTCTTTCCCGCACCGGAAATCGCCTGATAGGTGGTTGCCACCACTTCCGTGGGTTCAAACTCCTTCCAGGCAGTGAGAACAGGGGCATAGCTCTGAATGGAGCAGTTGGGTTTCACCGCAACGAAGCCTCTGGTGGTTCCCAGTCTCTTCCTCTGGAATTCAATCACCTGCATGTGCTCCGGATTAATCTCCGGCACCACCATGGGAACGTCGGGCGTCCAGCGGTGAGCGCTGTTGTTGGAAACCACGGGAGTCTCTGTCTTTGCATAGTCTTCTTCGATCTTTTTGATCTCTTCCTTCGTCATGTCAACCGCGCTGAAAACGAAGTCCACGTCTTTCGCTACTTTTTCCACCTCGTTCACGTTCATGACAACGATGTTCTTCACCGCTTCCGGCATGGGCGTGTCCATTTTCCAGCGGCCGCCCACGGCCTCCTCATAGGTCTTTCCCGCAGATCTGGGACTTGCGGCAATCACCGTCACCTCAAACCAGGGATGGTTCTCCAGCAGAGAAATAAAACGCTGTCCCACCATTCCGGTTCCGCCCAGGATACCAACCTTCAGCTTCTTTTCCATGATTCAATCCTCCGTTTTTTTCTATTCTGTAATTCTTCCGTTTTCCTGCAGGTATTTTCTGTTGATGGCGATGACCTGTTCCATGGCCTGCCTGCCGGGCGCGCCCAGAGTCAGGCGTTTTTCCACACAGGTTTTCATGGAGACGGCGTCGTAAACATCCGCCTCAAAAACAGGGCTGAAGCTTTTGAATTCCTCTATGGAAAGCTCTCCGATGCTTTTCCCGCGCTCAATGCAGTAGAGCACCAGCCGCCCGATCACGCCGTGCGCATCCCGGAAGGGAACGCCCTTTTCCACCAGATAATCCGCTGCGTCCGTGGCGTTGGTAAAGCCGCCCGCAGCGCTTCTTTCCATCGTTTCTTTGCGGAAGCGCATGGTTTTTACCATGCCGTTAAACAGGATCAGGCAGCTCTTTACCGTATCGATGGCGTCAAAGGTGCCTTCCTTGTCCTCCTGCATATCCTTGTTGTAGGCCAGCGGAATGCCCTTCATGGTGGTGAGCAGCCCCATCAGCGCTCCGTAGACCCGGCCGGTCTTTCCTCTCACCAGCTCCGCGATGTCCGGATTCTTTTTCTGCGGCATGATACTGCTTCCCGTGGAGTAGGCGTCGTCGATTTCCACAAAGCCGTATTCGTTGGAATTCCAGGTGATGATCTCCTCGGAAAAACGGCTCAGATGCATCATCACCGTGGAAAGTGCGGATAAAAGCTCGATACAGTAATCCCGGTCAGAAACCGAATCCATGCTGTTTAAGGTGGGGCCGTCAAAGCCCAGAAGCTTCGCGGTATATTCCCGGTCCAGCGGGTAAGTGGTTCCGGCCAGCGCGCCCGCGCCCAGCGGGCAGGTATTCATCCGGTGATATATGTCCTTCATCCGGAGCCGGTCCCTCTTGAACATTTCAAAATAGGCGCCAAGATGGTGAGCCAGCGTGGTGGGCTGCGCCTTCTGCATGTGGGTAAAGCCCGGCATGATGGTGTCCAGATTTTCCTCCATCAGAGAAAGGAGGGTTTCCAGAAGCTCCCTGATATAACCGTCGATCTCCAGGATCTCTTTTCTCACATAAAGCTTCATGTCCAGCGCTACCTGGTCATTCCGGCTTCTTCCGGTGTGAAGCTTCTTTCCCGCGTCCCCGATCCGGTCGATCAGGTTCGCCTCCACAAAGCTGTGTACATCCTCATATTCGTCCGTCACGGCAAGCTTTCCCGCCGCCACATCCTCCCGGATCCCGGTAAGGCCGTCCACAATCGCATCTTTTTCCTGATCCGTCAGGATTCCCTGCTTTGCCAGCATGGTCGCATGGGCGATGCTTCCCTGAATATCTTCCTCCAGAAAGCGCTGATCAAAATGGATGGAAGCGTTGAACTGATATGCAAGACGATCCGTTTCCTTTGTGAAACGTCCGCCCCAGAGCTGTGCCATATTTACCTCCGTTCCGCCGCACCAGGTCCGGCATGTTTTCTTTTGCAGTCCTCCGAAAGACCCGCCCGTCAGGCCGGCTTCCGGCTCAATTAAAAATGATAGTACCACAAAACCGCCGCTCTTGCCACGTTCGATCCGCGGCGCTTTCAACAAAAAGGAACAGAATTCCTCTTTTTTCATATGATATCCTATATCGAAGATATGCCGCCGAAGTTCAACGCTTCGAAATGGAGGAATGACATGGAAGACACTCAGCTTTCCCTGAAAAACGTATCCTTTTCCTACCACAGCCAGAGCGGCGAGGTACGTGCCCTTGACAGCATCAGCTTCCATGTGCGCGCCGGAGAATTCGTCGCCATCGTCGGCCCAAGCGGCTGTGGAAAATCAACGATCCTGTCCCTGATCGCAGGCCTCTTAAAGCCGGAATCCGGGGACATTACTTTTTATACGGAAGATCCCCATGACAAAAAGCCGGGAATCGGCTACATGCTGCAGCGTGACCATCTGTTTGAGTGGCGCAGCGTATACCGGAACATCATCCTCGGCCTGGAAATCAATCATCAGCTCACCCCGGAGAAAAAAAAGAAGGTCCTCGCCATGGCGGAGGATTACGGCCTTACTCCTTTTCTGTCCAAAAAGCCCAGCGAGCTTTCCGGCGGGCTGAAGCAGCGCGCCGCCCTGGTGCGCACCATGGCCATGGAACCGGACATTCTGCTGCTGGATGAGCCTTTCAGCGCCCTGGATTACCAGACCCGGCTGAACGTGTCCGCGGACATCTGCCGGATCATCCGTTCCGCGCAGAAAACCGCCATTCTCATCACCCACGATCTTTCCGAGGCCATCAGCCTTTCGGACCGGGTGATCGTTTTAAGCAGCCGTCCCGCGCGGGTCGTAAAGGAAATCCCCATCCGCCTGACGCTGCGGGACGACAGCCTGCTCGCCGCAAGAAATGCGCCGGAATTCAAAACCTATTTCAATCTGTTGTGGGAGGAACTGAATCATGGATAAGAAAAAAGAAGATATCCTTAAGGAAAACGAAACGGGAATCCGTCCGGGGGAAGTGCCTGAACCGCCTGTCACGCCCCGCCAGACAGCCTTTCTCGCCGCCCACAGGAAAAACCGCCGGGTGGTCACCTTCCTGCGCGTTTTTCTGCTGATCCTGTTTCTTGCCGTATGGGAGCTGTGCTCTGATTTCGATGTGATCGACGCCTTTTTCTTCTCCAGCCCCAGCCGGGTAGTCATCAATTTTCTCACCCTGCTGAAAGAAAAATCCCTTCTCACCCACATCGGGATCACTCTGTATGAAACGCTGTTAAGCTTCCTGCTGGTCTTTCTCATCAGCATGATATGCGCCACCATTCTGTGGTATTCCACCAGGCTTTCGGAAATCTTGGAGCCCTACCTGGTGGTGCTGAACAGCCTGCCAAAATCCGCCCTGGCCCCCCTTCTCATCGTATGGCTGGGCACCGGAATGAACACCATCATCGTGGCGGGTATCTCCGTGGCTCTCTTCGGCGCCATCATCAGCCTGTACACGGGCTTCCGGCAGGTGGACGAGGAAAAAATCCGCCTGATCCATACGCTGGGAGGAAGCCGCCGGGACTCCCTTTTCAAGGTCGTTCTGCCCGGCTCCATCCCCATTATCTTAAGCACCATGAAGGTCAACATCGGGCTGGCTCTGGTGGGCGTGATCATCGGGGAATTCCTTGCCGCAAGACGGGGGCTGGGATATCTGATTATTTATGGGAGCCAGGTGTTCCAGCTGGATATGGTGATTACCTCCATCCTGATTCTCTGCATAATCGCCATGGGGCTGTATCAGGTGATTCAGGGGGTGGAAAAGTTTTACAGGAAACGGCTGTGAAAAGTTTTCG
>ERZ780162.2711-NODE-2711-length-10753-cov-3.403814_pt1 | contig 10753 bp, 8 predicted proteins | sample MGYA00511474_ERZ780162 | MGnify/ENA primary metagenome ERZ780162 (study PRJEB29588, sample SAMEA2143633) | human gut metagenome | biome: human gut; feature: human-associated habitat; material: faeces | place: Denmark | collected 2008/2010 ...
TATTTAAATACTCTTCCGCCATATGAGAGGCTACAGCACCATCCGAAACAGCCGTCACGACCTGCCGGAGTACTTTTTGGCAGAGCAGTACATTGCTGCCAGGATTTCCGGAATGCTGCGGGTAGAGCTGGACCCGCCCAAGGGGCTGCACCAAATGGTGGACGCTTGGGAAACCGCCCACGGCATCCAGTATGAAACTTTGCAGCGCCAAGCTATTTTGGACTGTTTCCGCTGGGGGGTGCTGATCCTCACCGGCGGTCCCGGTACCGGAAAAACAACGACAATCAATGCGATCATCCGATATTTTGAGGGCGAAGGTGCAGAGATCAGGCTGGCGGCTCCAACCGGAAGGGCAGCGAAGCGTATGACAGAGGCTACCGGCTATGAGGCACAGACGATCCATCGTCTTCTCGAACTTTCTGGAATGCCGGAAGATGGCAGAGAAGGCCAGCCCATTCATTTTGAACGAAATGCAGAAAATCCTCTGGAAACGGATGTCATTATCATTGATGAGATGTCGATGGTGGATATACATCTCATCCATTCGCTTCTTATGGCAGTTACGGCAGGAACGAGACTGATCCTGGTAGGAGATGAAAATCAGCTTCCAAGTGTTGGACCGGGAAATGTACTTCGCGATATTATCCGAAGTGGACAGTTTCCGGTAGTTGAACTGAAGAAAATCTTCCGACAGGCATCAGAGAGTGACATTGTTGTGAATGCACATAAGATCAATAAAGGTGAGCAGGTGGAAATCAATAACAAGAGCCGGGATTTCTTTTTTCTCAAAAGATACGATGCGGATATCATCATTCGCGTAGTGATTGCACTGATTCAGGAAAAACTTCCCAAATATGTGGAAGCAAAACCGTTTGAAATCCAGGTTCTGACACCAATGCGAAAAGGACTTCTCGGTGTGGAACGTCTGAATCAGATCCTGCAGAGATACCTGAATCCGCCGGACGCTTCCAAGAAAGAGAAAGAAATAGGACAGGGACTTTTCCGTGAGGGTGATAAGGTCATGCAGGTTCGCAATAATTATCAGCTGGAATGGGAAATCCGCGGAAGATATGGAATACCGATCGAAAAAGGTGTTGGAGTTTTTAATGGGGACACCGGCATCATCAAAACAATCAATGAATTTGCAGAAACAGCAGAAGTTGAGTTTGAAGATGGCCGATGGGCGGAATATTCATTTAAACAGCTGGATGAACTGGAACTTGCTTATGCAGTAACCATACATAAATCACAGGGATCAGAATATCCGGCAGTGATCATTCCACTGCTTTCCGGTCCGAGAATGCTGATGAACAGAAATCTTCTTTATACAGCAGTAACACGTGCGAGAAAATGCGTTACTGTTGTGGGAAGTGAGGAGACTTTCCGTGATATGATCCGAAATGAGAAGCAGCAGAGAAGATACAGCTCGCTGGATCAGCGCATTCAGGAAACCGAATAAATCTCTGCAAAAGAACTCGATAACAGGAAAAGAGAGCATATCATCGGGGAGAAAGGCTTTCTTTGAAAAAAATAAAAGAAAAATGTTTGGATGTACTGTACCCTCCCAGATGTCCTGCATGCGGCGGTATTCTGGAGGATAAACAAAGAAGTATCTGTCCGCAGTGCGAATCGATTTTTCACCCTGTTTCAGAATATTATTGCATGAAATGTGGAAAACCGGTAAATGAGACGGAAGAATATTGTAGTGAATGTCGGCACAGAGAACGGAAATTTATTCGTGGAAGAAGTGTGTTTCTGTATAATGCGCAGATGAAGAATTCTCTTCTTCGGTATAAATATTACGGGAGCCGTGAATATGGGAAATATTATGCGGAATCGATGTGCAGATATGTGGGAAGAGATATAAAAAGCTGGAGACCGGACGTAATCATTCCGGTGCCGCTTCACAGGCGCAAAAAGAGAATGAGAGGGTTTAACCAGGCGGCCGATCTGGCAGAGCGCATTGGGAAAATCCTTGGAATTCCGGTTGCGGAAGATGTTATTTATAAGTCCAGGGAAACACGGTCACAGAAAAAACTGGACGCTGAAGAGCGAAAGAAAAATCTCAGAAATGCGTTTCAGGCAGCAGGGCCGGTAACAGGCCTGAGAATTCTTGTGGTCGATGATGTGTATACGACAGGGAGTACAGTGGAAGCCATGGCAGAATGTCTGCTGGAAAATGGAGCGAAAGCCGTATTTTTTGTAACTTTGTGTACGGGAAACATCTGAATGGGTACATCTTTGAACGAAGGTTGGACGGAAGTGGAAAAAATACTTTTCATGATTCGGGATATATGATACAATCAGTCTATGTATGATTATTTCTGGTATTTTCAGGAAATATGGTTTGAACAAGTTACTGTGTACAGTAACAATGATTGTGAGGAGCAGGATATGATCAACGAAGAGAAGGTTAAGATTATGACAAAACTTGCCATGTATGAGCAGGGCAAGGGCAGAAAATATCTGCCGGTCAGCAAGTATTACCGAAGCGATTATATAGGGCTGGCACTGATCAAGAATTTTTTTCTGGTCACAATTGGATATTGTCTGAGCGTTGCAGCTGTAGCGGTTTATTTTGGAGAATATCTTCTGGAGAATATACACAAAATGAATCTGATAATGCTCGGTGTATATATTGTGATCGGCTATCTGATCGTACTTGTGGCATATTCAGTCCTGACGTATATACAGTACTCGGTTCAGTATTATCGGGCAAAAAAGAGTGTCAGAGAATACTACAGTCAGCTTACTGAACTGAATAAGATTTATGCCAGAGAAGAAAAAAAATCTTCTGGCAGAGGAAACGCAGGAGGGTATCGTAAATGACAGCATTACTGGAATTCAAACAGAAAATAAAAGGAATTTATGCACAGTACGAAATGTACCTGCTTCCTTTATTGAAATTTGTCCTTGCACTGGTTTATTTCATCTGGATCAATACCAACATGGGATATATGACTGCACTGGATAATATTTTTGTTGTATTGATCTTATCGCTGATCTGCTGTATTCTTCCATCCGGAATGATGATCTTCGCAGGATTTGCACTGATGGTGGGACATTGTTATGCACTTGGAATCGAAGTGGCAGCTTTTCTTCTGATACTGATTCTGTTCATGATGATCCTTTTCCTGCGTTTCAGCAGCGGTAAAAACATCGTGCTTGTGTTTACACCACTCGCATTTGCATTTGATATTCCGGTGCTGCTTCCGATCGGATGCGGACTTCTCAGCAGTGCGGTATCAGCACTTCCGGCAGCTGGCGGCGTGATCATCTATTATTTTGTCCGTACAGTACGTATACAGTCGCAGGCTCTTCTTGGCATGGACTCAGACATTGTCGGTAAACTGACACTTCTGTCAGACAGCCTTATGAAGAATGGTGAAATGTGGCTTACACTGATTGCTTTTATTGTAGTGGTTCTTGCTGTGAATCTGATTCGTACCCGCATGTTTGATTATGCATGGAGAATTGCAATTGTTGCCGGTGGAGTGATCTATATTGTGATCATGCTGGCAGGAAGTATGAGTCTTGGAATTTCAATTTCCGTATTTTCACTGATCATTTATACTGTGGTTGCGGTACTGGTTGGAATCATACTGGAGTTCTTTGTGTTTGGTGGAGACTATACAAGAACGGAACGTCTGGAATATGAAGATGACGATTACTATTATTATGTGAAGGCTGTTCCGAAGGCACTGGTTGCTACTTCTGAAAGAAGTATCAAAAAGATCAACGGAGAATCTGCAAGAGAAGAACGAAAATCGGCAGAGCGCGTGGTAAATTATTCCACCCCTCTTTTTCAGGGGGAAGAGCCACCGAAAAAGAAAAAAAGAGTTCAGGAAACAGAAGCGGCGTCTGTAGTACAGAAGGCTGATATAGATGATATTGATTTTGAGAAAAAGCTGGAGGAATCCCTGAAGGATCTGTGATCCGGCAAAAGTAACCTGACAACAGCAACAGAAGGAGAGGAGAGTTTATGCGGAATATTACAGACATACTGGCAAGATATTTATCAGATATCAATCTGCCGTCTGTCAGTATTATCGATATCATTGAAATAATCCTGATTACATTTTTTGTATATCAGTTCATGGTGTGGATCAAATTTACACGCGCATATACTCTGCTTAAGGGTCTTCTGGTTATTGGCGCATTTCTTATTATTGCTTATATATTTAAGATGAATACGATCCTGTGGATCGTATCAAAACTGGCCAGTGCACTGATCACGGCGATCGTTGTAATATTTCAACCTGAATTGCGAAAGGTCGTGGAACAGCTGGGACAGAAAAAAATCATGGCATCCATTTTTCCTTTTGATTCCGGCAAAGAAGTAAAAGAAAGATTTACAGATAAGACGGTCAATGAACTGATCAAAGCATGTTTTGATATGGCTGAGGTTAAGACAGGCGCACTGATCGTGATCGAACAGGAGATCAGACTTGATGAATATGTCAGAACGGGAATCAATGTGGATGCTCTTTTGACCAGTCAGCTGCTGATCAATATTTTTGAACACAATACACCACTCCATGACGGTGCAGTGATCGTAAGAGGAAATCGTATTGTTGCTGCAACCTGTTATCTTCCACTGTCTGACAATATGGAACTGAGTAAACAGCTTGGAACCAGACATCGTGCAGGTGTTGGAATCAGTGAAGTGACAGATTCTGTTACGATCATTGTTTCAGAGGAAACAGGACAGGTTTCTGTGGCACAGAACGGTCGGCTGTTGAGAAATATCAGCAGCAGTCAGCTTCGTGAAGTACTGGAAAAAGCACAGAATAAGAAAATTGTGGATAACAACAAACTGAGACAGTTGTTGAAGGGAAGAGTGAAACATGAAGAAAAAAATAGGAAATAATCTTTCTTTGAAAATTCTGTCTCTTGCAATTGCTATTCTGGTATGGCTTCTGGTTGTCAATATAAACAATCCGATCAGTACAAAGTCATTCATTGTGTCAGATGTGGAATTGCTGAATGAGGCATATATCGATGCAGACGGAAAAATGTGTATGCAGGATGAAGAACAGGTTCCCATCCGTGTGACGATCAAAGCTCAGAGAAAGATCCTGGACAGGATCACACTCAATGATATTCGTGCGGTTGCGGATCTTCAGCAGGCGGTGAGCCTGAAAACAGATCCGGTCATGGTTCCGATCACTGTATCCTGTGGGCGGATTTCAGCAGACAATATTGAAGTGAGTCCGCAGAATCTGAGCCTTCATCTGGAGGATAAAGATACACAGGAGTTTGTAGTAAATGTGAATACAAACAACACAAAACCTGACAGGGGCTATGAAATTGGAGCGCTGACTTCCAATCCGGAGAAAATCAAAATTACAGGTCCGGTGTCTCTGATCAATAAAATAGATAAGGTAAATGCTTCCATCGATGTAGATGGAGCAATGGAAGATGTGACTCAGGAGACCGATGTCAAGATCATTGATAAGAACGGTGAGGAATTTACCGATACAGACATGGGTTATCTGAATGTTTCGAAAGTATATGTAACTGCAAAATTATGGAAAGTTCAGTCGAATATCAGAATCAGTGCAGAGTATTCCGGTACTCCGGCAGCAGGATATCAGGTGGAGAGTATTATGACAACACCGAATGTGATCAGTATTGCTGGAAGTGAAGATGCACTGGCAGCACTGAAAGAGCAGAATAATACGATCTGGCTGCCGGGTTCTGTGGCGGATATTTCGGGTCGAAACAGTGATTTTGAAGAGAAAATCAATATTTCAGATTATCTTCCGGATGGCCTGAAGCTTACCAGCGATTCCAGTGAAGATGTATTTGTCAGAGTAAATATTCTTCCGGAGGGAAGCAATGTATGTGAGGTTCCGACAAAGAATATAATTGTGAATGATTCACCTGAGGGAATGCAGGTTTCATTTGATACTGCAAATATAGAAATTCGTGTTAAGAAAACTTCCGATGATCTTGCAGATCTCACAGAAGGCGATATTAAAGTGTCAATAGATCTTAAGGGAATGAGCGAAGGAAGTTATGAAGTGCCTGTCAGCATAGAAATACCGAAGGGATATGAGCTGGTAGACGAAGTAACGACAGGGGTGGAGATTTCCAAAATTTCTACAGCAGATGAAAGCAATTAACAGGAGATTTCAGAATGGTAAGTCAGAAGATAACAGTCAATAATCCATCGGGACTTCATTTGCGCCCGGCTGGTATATTGTGTAATGAAGCTATAAAATACAGTTCCGCGATCACATTCACTTTTGAAGGCGGTACAGCAAACGCGAAGAGTGTATTGAGTGTACTAGGAGCATGTGTAAAATGCGGAGATGAAATTGAACTGGTCTGCGAAGGGGCAGACGAACAGGAAGCATTGAAAGCTTTGACCGATGCGATCAGCAGTGGTCTTGGTGAATAGAAACATATGTAAAGAAGTTTAAGGAGGAGTAGTCGTGAAAAAACAAGTTGTGGCAGTAATGTTGAGCCTTGCAATGTGCGCATCTACCGGTGCAGAAGCAAGTATTGTCAGTGCAGCCGAATTTTCTTCTGAGGTGTCAGCAGCAGAGGAAACGGAATCTGATGAAGAGTCTGTTGCGGATGAGAACGATGGTTCTGCAGTAGTGGATGATTCCGCAGTAGTAGATGATTCTGCAGTCGATATCGATTCAGATGCGGCAGCAGATGATGCAGATCAGGCAGAAGATAGCGTTCCGGCAGATACGGAAAATCAGGCAGATGTTGATTTCAGTTCCGGTGAGGAAGAGGTTGTGACTGAAGAGGCAGAGGATGAGGCTCCGGCAGTGACAGAAGAAACTGCAGAAGAAGCTGGTAAAGCAAATGAATCATCTGATGCTAATGGTAAAGTAGCTTCCCTTGAGTATACAAGATGGAAATTTGTAGATGGCAAATGGAAACTGGAAAAGTACTCACCTTCCAGAATACAGGAAACTGCAGCAGCTGTCGGAACAGAAGAAACTGCAGAAGCAGCAGGAACTGATGAGAATGCAGCTGTTGAGACAGCAGCAGAAACTACAGAAGCTGTAGCAGATGAATCACAGGCAGCTGTTGAGACAGCAGTAGAAACACAGCAGACAGATGAGACACAGCCGGCTGCAAATGAACAGCAGGCAGAGGAAGCAGGTGCAAGTGCTTATTATACATCAGCAGATGGCCTGGTAAAGATTACAACATTGAATGTTAATAACAGTGTTCTGGCTTCAGGATATTATGCATTTGATAAAGATGGATATCTTCTGACAGGAAGAAATGCTGTTGGAAATGATTTCTATTATTTCCGTACAGAAGGCGATGTTCAGATTGTGAATGCGCTTTCTGCAAATATGAAGACGCCTTATAATTCTCAGCTCGGTCAGGCAATTTCCGATACATGGATCTGGGATGCAGGTCAGGGAGTATTTAATTATTATGGTAATGATAATGGTAAACAGGTAAATCTTGAAGCAAACAAGATCTACAGTATCAACGGAGCTTCTTACTATCTTCTGAATGGTGGTAAGCCATACGTAGGAGACCAGAAGATCAGCGGAGGCATCTGCTATTTCCAGCCGGCAGCATCTGCAGGAGATATTCCTGGTAAGATGGCAGTCAACGGATGGTTTGGAAAGAGTACCAATAAGGGTACACAGTGGCGTTATTTTAATGCAAACGGATATTACCAGAAAAAAGGAATCGGAGCATACAAGCTTCTGAGTAACAGCGACAATCTTTATCTGCTGGATGCAAATGGTTACCTGATCAGAAACAGAAAACCAGTCAAGGGTGCTGACAGATATTATTATATGGCTGACGGTAATGGTGTTGCATACAGAAATAAACTGATCAAATACGGTAAATACAGATACTATTTCACCGGCAACGGACGTCGCGCTACCTGGAAAAAGCGTTGGGTGAAACTTTCCGGAGCAGGAAACCGCTATTATTATTTCGGAAAAGTAGCAGGACGTGTTCAGGAACAGAAGGGAATCAAGAAAGTTACTGTCAATGGTAAATTTGTCGGATGGTTCTATTTCTCTTCCAAAGGTAACTCTTTTATAAACTGCTGGAAGAGCGGAAGATATTATCTCGCAGACGGACGTATGGCAAGTGGTGTTACCAAAATTAATGGTAAATATTACTTCTTCCAGAGATCCAGTTCCAAATCATATAGAGGTAAAGTATACAAAAGCAAATGGGTTAAGTATAATGGCAGATACTATTATGCTTCCAAAAGCGGTGTACTTGCAGAAAATGGCTGGAAACGTATCAAGACAGACGGAAGATTCTATTACTTCTATTTCAAGAATCTGACAGCTGTAACAAATAAAACTGGTGTAGAACACAATGGAACTTACGGAAGCCTGGATGGCAGAGGTCGTTTCATTGAGGCTGGCTGGGTTGTTGTAAATAACAACAGAAACTATGTACGTTATATCGATCCGAAGACTGGTAAATATGTCAAGAATACAACCAGATGGATCAATGGTATGCAGTACAGATTTAACAGCAGAGGATACAGAGTCAACGACAGAACAAATGAGTTCAGACGCAGCAGCTATTATCTGACCTGTGATCGTGTGAACGGAGTGCTGACTGTTTACACAGACAGCACCATGAGAATCCCGATCAAAACAATCCGCGTTTCTGTTGGTAAAGCCGGTACAGAGACACCTACCGGTACATGGACAATGCACAGAGCAGGACGCTGGCAGGAACTGATGGGACCATCCTGGGGACAGTATGGAACACATGTTGTGAATGGTATTTTTGTTCATTCCGTAGCATGTGGTCAGGCAAACAGTTATAATCTTCCGGTTGGAGAATACCTGAGACTTGGAAATCCGGCATCTCACGGATGCATCCGTGCCTGTGTAGCTGATGCAAAATGGGTTTGGGACAACTGCAATGGTTCCAAGATCCATATCTTTGATGGCACATATACATCCAATGAAGCACTCAAAGGACCTCTGGGCAGAAAAGCACTCACACCTTTAAGAGGCAGCAAGAACTTTGACCCGACGGACCCGGCTTGTAAGTAAATAATAAAATACAGCGCTCTCCCAAATGGAGGGCGCTTTTCAGGAGGAAAGTAAAATAATGAGAACATACCTTGTAACTGGTGGCGCAGGATTTATCGGATCCAACTATATTCATTATATGTTTAAAAAATATGACAACGAGATCCGTATTATCAATGTAGATAAACTGACTTATGCAGGAAATCTTGAAAATCTGAAAGATATTGAAGACCGTGAAAATTACACATTTGTGAAAGCTGATATTTGTGACAGCGAAGCAATTATGAAGATCTTTGATGAAAATGACATTGACAGAGTCGTTCATTTTGCAGCAGAGAGTCATGTAGACAGAAGTATACGTAATCCGGAAGTTTTTGTTAAGACAAACGTACTTGGAACTCTGGTCATGCTGAATGCAGCAAAATCTGCATGGGAACTTCCGGACGGAACATTCAAACCGGACAAAAAATTCCTGCATGTATCAACGGATGAGGTATATGGCTCTCTGGAAGAGGACGGCGGATTTTTCTATGAGACAACTCCATATGATCCGCACAGTCCGTATTCTGCAAGTAAAGCATCCTCTGATATGCTGGTAAAATCCTACATGGATACTTACAAATTCCCGGCAAATATCACAAACTGCAGTAATAACTATGGTCCATACCAGTTCCCGGAAAAACTGATTCCGCTGATCATCAACAATGCACTTCAGGGAAAGAAACTTCCGGTATACGGAGATGGAAAAAATGTTCGTGACTGGCTTTATGTTATGGATCATGCAAAAGGAATCGATATGGTACAGGAAAAGGGAAGACTTTTCGAGACATATAATATCGGTGGTCACAACGAAAAACAGAACATTCAGATCATCCATATCATTCTGGATACTCTGCAGGAGATGCTCCCGGAAGGGGATCCTCGTAAAGAACTTGTCAGTGAGAACCTGATCACATATGTAGAAGATCGTAAGGGACATGACCGTCGTTATGCGATCGCACCGGACAAGATCAAAGAGGAAGTTGGCTGGTATCCGGAAACCTGTTTCGAAGATGGTATCCGTCTGACAATCCAGTGGTTCTTTGAGCATGAAGACTGGATGAAAAATGTTACCAGTGGTGACTATCAGAAATATTACGAAGCAATGTATAAAACAAAATAATATCTCATAAAAGATGAGATCAGAAACGCTGTATATTTCAGGAATTCTCCTGATCTGTACAGCGTTTTTTATGCACAGAGATATGGAAAAAGATTTTAGCAAAAATAGGCATTGAATTTACAACATGAGTGTGAGAAAATGAAATGTGCAGTTAATGTAGAAAAACCATGAAGAATAAGAAATAAAGAGGAAATACATGATTGATTTTAACAGACCTGCGTTTACAGGTAAGGAATTTGAGTACATCCGTGACGCAGTAGAACGGGGAATGCTCTGCGGCGACGGGATCTACACGAAGAAATGTTCTGCATGGATGGAAGAGCGCTTTCATGTGGGTCATGTGATGCTGACAACCTCCTGTACCCATGCACTGGAGATGGCTGCTTTTCTGGCAGATATCCAGCCTGGCGATGAGGTGATCATGCCGTCTTATACTTTTGTATCAACGGCAGATGCATTTGTGCTGCGGGGAGCGAAGATCGTATTTGTGGATATTCGGCCGGATACCATGAATATCAATGAAAAACTGATCGAACAGGCGATCACAGAAAAAACAAAAGCAATCGTTCCGGTTCATTATGCAGGTGTA
>ERZ780162.2712-NODE-2712-length-10751-cov-3.712229_pt1 | contig 10751 bp, 9 predicted proteins | sample MGYA00511474_ERZ780162 | MGnify/ENA primary metagenome ERZ780162 (study PRJEB29588, sample SAMEA2143633) | human gut metagenome | biome: human gut; feature: human-associated habitat; material: faeces | place: Denmark | collected 2008/2010 ...
CATGAGGGGAACATGTGTTCTATCGAGACACACATTTTGTCCTATAAGCCGAATATGCCATGTTGGATTTTTCTGTCGATTGCCCACTCGCGTTTTTGACGCTAACGCCGTACGTTACTTTTAATAGGTACCTTTTTTGTGACAGTTAGGGGATGCCTGTGGAAGTTTTTGAGCTGATTTTGATGCTGTTATTGGCCGTGCTGCTCTCTTCCATTCTCGATCAGGTAGTTCCTCGCATTTCGTCACCGCTTATTCAGATTGCTCTTGGCATTGGCATTGCTATGCTTGCTATTTCTCCGATTGAGGTGAATATCGACCCAGAGCTGTTCTTGGTTCTGTTTATTGCCCCTTTGCTTTTCAGCGATGCGCTCGAAGCGGATAAACGCAACCTATGGGAAAACAAGACTACTATTGTTTCATTTGCTATAGGTTTGGTTATTGTTATCACCTTGTGCGTTGGATTTGTTCTTCACTGGCTTGTTCCCTCTATTCCTCTTGCGGCTGCATTTGCGTTGGGTGCGGCACTTGGTCCCACCGATGCGGTTGCGGTTCAGGCTTTGAAGAAGGAAGCCAAACTGGGTAAACGTGAAGGAGCTATTCTCCAGGGTGAGGCTCTTATTAATGACGCATCGGGTGTTGTTTCATTTCAGTTTGCGGTTGCCGCAGCTGTTACCGGTGCATTTTCTCTTGCCAACGCAGCGACTTCGTTCGCTATTGGATTCATTGGGGGCATAGCGCTTGGCATCCTGCTTGCTGTCGCTTTCCTTTACATCAACAAACGTATTCGCGAAATGGGATTGGACAACGTCACATTTCATGTGCTCTTTGAGGTCTCAATGCCCCTTGTCGTATTTCTGTTCTCTGAGCTTGTTGGCGTCTCTGGCATTTTGGCTGTTGTTGCTTGCGGCATTATGTGGTCGATGTACCGCGATCGCAAAATCTCTCCCTATCAGTCTCGCTTGAACATTGCCCTTACCAGTGTGTGGAAGGTAATCGGCTTCGTGCTCAATGGTGTCGTGTTCGTTCTCTTGGGTATTCAGCTCCCCAATGCCATGCAAAGCACCTGGGATAACTTATATATCGATAATTTCGTTTTAATCGGGTACGTTCTTTTATTGACTGCTCTGATTGTCGTGCTTCGTTTTGTTTGGGCGCTTATCATGACGCGTCTCATCAAAAACCCTGATACGGGAAAGCGCGATAGGTTCAGCTTGAGCATGGTAAAAGATTCGCTTGTCACCACTGTTGGTGGTCCTAAGGGCGCTATCACGCTTTCTATTGCCTTCACCATTCCATTTCTTCTTGCTGATGGATCAACCTTCCCACAGCGATCGCTCATTATTTTCTTGGCCTCGGGCGTAATTGTGTGCACGCTGCTCCTTGCTAATTTCCTCCTTCCCGTCCTTGCTCCTAAAGAAGAAGCCGAGGATGACGAGGAGGAAACAGAAGAATTAATGCGCACCAAAATTGAGATCATGCGCACTGTCATTGAGCGTCTTATGGCGGATTCTACTGAGACGAACGACCGTGAGACGAAAATCGTTGTCTCTTCTTACAACAACCGTATTCGCAGCATTCGCTCTATTGCGGATATCGAAGAGCCTGCGGTTGCCAAGCTACGTATCGAGGTCATTGACTATCAGATTGAACAGCTTATTCGTGCTGTTGAACGGCATGAGGCCGAGGCATTTGAGACATTTGAGCATCTGAATCGGCTTTCCAGGCAAAAAAATCTAATTGCTCATTCCAATGAAAAGGCTTCGTATGCAACAAGTTTGCGCGTAGGTCGCCTTCGCATTATGACCTCAATGTTGATTCGTAGCGTTAAGAGCATCTTCTCTTCCGGAAGCGACGAAGACCACGAAGCGATGGATAAGGTTCGTGAGCTTGCTGAACGTTTTGCAATTGAGTACCTTCAGAGGCTCGTAAATAATCCAGATTATCCCAGCGAGGTAGTTGCAAAACTCATGATTAATCACGAGCGCGCCCTTTCGGTGTTTGACAAGTCTGAAGCCACTATGACTTCGGAGGTTGTTCAAGACGCTACCGTGAGCATCGATGAGATTCAGCGTCGTGGCCTCCATCTCGAACTTGAGGTAATTCAAGACTTCTATGCGTCAGGCAGTCTAACGCGTGAGCAGGCGAAGGATATGCGCGATAACGTGTCGTTGATGCTTTTTGATTTGGAAGAATCGCTTTAAGGGATTTTAGGTGGGTCAGGACAAACTCCAACAAATCAAGGAACAGCTCAAAAGTGTTCCAGCCGAGCCTGGTGTATATCTTTGGAAAGATAAATCGGGCACGGTTATTTATGTCGGCAAGGCAAAACAGCTTCGTGCCCGTATGCGCCAGTATGTAAATTTCCAAGACGACCGTGCGAAAATCCCCCTCTTGGTGTCGCAGATAGATTCCTTTGAATATGTTGTTACCGCCAATGAGCATGAGAGCTTAGTTCTAGAGCGCAATCTTATCGAACAATATTCGCCGTATTTCAATGCCGATTTCAAAGACGATAAAAGTTATCCATTTATCGCTCTTACTAAAGGCGATGTTTTTCCTGCAATCAAGTACACGCGTGAATCTCATAAAGCCACAACGCGTTATTTTGGTCCCTACACGGATAGCCGTGCTGCGCGCAACCTGGTTGATATTGTGCGCAGGATCGTCCCCATCTGTTCATCGTCATGCACTGAGTGGCGACGTCTTAGTCGCAAGCTCGATCAGTTTCCCTATGATGAGCTCGAGCTGGATGAGCGCCCGTGTTTCGACTGTCATGTTGGGCTTGGACCTGGTGCATGTTGCGGCGATATTTCCCCAGATGAGTACCAAGAGCAAGTTCGTAAGGTTGAGCGATTCCTTTCTGGCTCCCATAAAGAATTCATTGATGAGCTCAAATCCGAAATGGCAATTGCTGCTCAGAACCTCGACTTTGAGCGTGCCGGACGTATTAAAGCGCGTATCGATACAATTGAGTCGCTTGCTCAAACCCAGCACGCTGTATCATCCCATAGGCTTAACGCCGACGTGATTGGCATTTTTCGCGAGGAGACCATTGCTGGCATAACTGTGCTTATGTTGCGCGAAGGCCGCATCATGAATACCAACGAATTCGTTTTCAACAAAGGCAAGGATATTCCTGCATCTGAACTGCTTCGCATGTTTGTGCTGCGCTATTACGGTTCCACCGAATCGATTCCGCATGAGCTTATTGTCGAAAAGGTTCCAGAAGACAATGACGTCATTTGCGAATGGCTTACCGAAAAACTTGCAAGCGTTCATGGTGCCAAGGTGTTTTTTACCGTACCCCAGAGGGGCGAAAAAGCAGCGCTTATGGACATGGCTTTGAAGAATGCTCGTCATGTTCTTATGCGCTATAAAGCCCGAAGTAGCTACGACGATGACCGTATCAACGATGCATTGTTGCAACTGGAGAGCGCTCTTGCCCTCGATGCGCCTCCGCTGCGCATTGAATGCTTCGATATCTCCACGATCCATGGTCGCTACTCAGTTGCTTCTATGGTGGTGTTTACGAATGGGCGGCCCGATAAGGGGCAATATCGCCGTTTTAAGATTCGGATGGAATCAGATGAGGCCAACGACTTCGCTATGATGAGCGAGGTTATTGCTCGTCGTTACTGCAAGGAACGTCTAGATGACGAGCGGTTTGGGAAACGCCCCGATCTTATTATCCTCGATGGCGGTAAGCCCCAGCTTTCAGCCGCTATTAAGCAGCTCAATGAGCTTGGGGCGGGCGATATTCCTGTATGCGGTCTTGCAAAACGAGACGAAGAACTCTTTGTGCCCTGGCAGGAAAGTGGTCCTGTGGTTTTGCCAGGAGGGAGCCCCAGTCTTTATTTGGTTAAGCAGGTTCGAGACGAGGCTCATCGCTTTGCTATTACCTTCCATCGTGAACTACGCGGAAAAGGCATGACTACGAGCATCCTTGACGATGTAATAGGCATGGGTCCAAAGCGGAAAAAAGCACTTTTGAAGGCGTTTGGTTCATTTGGCGCATTGCGCAATGCAACCCTTGAAGAGATAAAGCAAACACATACCGTGCCTGAACAGGTCGCCGAGGACGTGTATGCTGTTCTTGTGCAATATAACTCAAAATCAGAAACACATCCGCAGGAGCAACATAAGTAGACCCTGCGAAGCAATACAGGGGGAGAGGTTTCGATGACCCAGACATTTTCCAATGGGGACACGCCGCAAGATCATTCGGAGACTTCGAGCACTGCGCCTGATGTGGTTATCATTACGGGCATGAGTGGTGCTGGCAGAACTGAGGCAATGCACACGTTTGAGGATTTGGGCTATTTCTGCATCGATAATCTGCCGCCTTCGTTGATTATGAACATGATCAGTCTCGCAAGTCTTCCGGGGCAAAGCGAGATCGGCAGAAAACTTGCAATCGTATGCGATGCACGCAACAGAGAATATTTCAAACAGTTGGTAGGCGAGCTAGCAAACATGGAAGCTGCAGGGGTGACTTTTAGGGTGATCTTCCTTGACGCCGCTGACAGCATTCTTATTGCACGTTACAAGGCTTCGCGCCGTCGCCATCCTTTATGCATCAATAACAAACGTTCTATTGGGCAGGCAATTTCGTATGAGCGTAGCCTTACTCAAGAGTTGCGATCGTTGGCTGATTCTTATATCGATACCTCCAATATGAGCCCCCGTGAACTGCGCGAAGAACTTCGTCGTTTGTACTCTAAGCAAACTGCAAAAGAAGGAATGAACGTAACGGTATATTCGTTCGGCTTTAAACATGGTGCTCCTACAGATGCCGATATCGTTATCGATGTGCGTTTTCTTCCGAATCCGTTCTATATCCCTGATCTGCGTAATTTAACCGGTCTCGATAGTAAGGTGGCAGATTATGTTTTGGGCAACGAGGAAACCCATAAATTCTTAAATGCCTGGGAAAACTTGTTGAACTGTGTGATGCCCGGCTATGTTGCCGAGGGCAAACAGCAGCTCGCCATTGGCGTAGGATGTACGGGTGGTCAGCATCGAAGCGTTGTGCTTGCCAATAAAACTGCTGAGCTGTTGGCGGCGCAGGATTACAACGTTAATGTGTATCATCGCGATATCGCTTTGGCAGATACCAACAAAGAGGTGGAAAAATGAGTCAGGGCGAACCTCGTTTGGCGGGGCATGGCTTTCGCCTCGATGCATCATCCACCCAGGCATTCAAGGCAATAGGCTCACTTCATCTGCCCAATCCCCTTAAAGGCAATGTGGATCCGACTGAGCTGCGTGCTGTTGTTATTGGTGGAGGCACTGGTGCCCCTATGTCGATTCGCACCTTGCTGGCTTTAGGGGTTAACACATCTGCTGTTGTTGCCATGGCCGATGACGGCGGTTCTACCGGCATATTGCGCGAAGAGGCTCATGTGACTCCGCCTGGTGATGTTCGTAAGTGCTTAGCTGCATTTGCGGCGAATCCGGAAGATCCTCTTACCAAGGCTTTCAAGTATCGTTTTGATTTTGCTCGAAACCATACGCTTGGAAACCTTATGCTTTCAGCTCTTGAAAATGCCACGGGATCTTTTCCTGAAGCTATAAAAATTTGTGGTCAGCTTCTTGGAGCTCGCGGGCATGTTTACCCATCGACATTGAACAATGTGACACTTTGTGCGGAAACGCGCGACGGTCGCATTCTTCGCGGGCAATCGGTGGCGGGGAAGTCGTCCACTGCGCTTGAACGTGTGTGGCTTGAATCTCCCGAGCTTTGTCTCCCCTATATGGAAGCATTGCGTGCCATTCGCCAAGCCGATGTGGTCGTACTGGGTCCTGGTTCGCTCTTCACCTCTATTATCCCGAATCTCCTTGTTCCTGGTATTGTCGATGCCATTCGTCAATCAAATGCTCGTACGGTGTTTGTCTGCAGCCTGGCAGATCAGCAAGGTGAAACTTGGGGTCTTTCCGCACGTGAGCATGTAGAAGCTTTGTTGCGTCATGGCATGGAAGGGTGCCTCGATTACGTTTTGATCCATTCTGCTCAGCCGCTCGAGAGCCCACGTCACGCAACGGGTGCTTTTCATGCTTTGGCTGGGCTTGGATCGCACAAAAGTGCAATGGCAGAGCGCCGGGATGGCACTTCGCTCGAATCCCGCGTTCGACCAGTTAGAGCGTCGAAGGACGACATCGATGCTATCCAGGCTCGTGGCCCGGTTGTTCTTTTACGCAATATGGCGGATCCTCAGCGTCCTACATGGCATGATCCGCAGGCGCTTGCTGATGCATTTATGGGGGTGTTCAAGCTATGTCGTTCACCACGGAGGTAAAAGAGGAGCTTTCTCATGTGGAGCCAACGTGTTCGCATTGTGATGCTGCGACGCTTGCTGCACTGATTCGCATTGAAGGCACGATCTTTCTTAACGGTCCTGGTCATTTTCGTCTAGAGATTTCGACAGACGTTCCGCAGGTTGCCCGTTTCATCATCAGTGCGCTTCATAGCATGTATTCGCTGAAAACAGATCTTACTATGCGTCGTAGCGTTTTGCACAAGACACCCAACTGGCTTATTGACGTGCCCGCCCAGCCTGGCTTGAATGAGGCGCTTTCCGAATTAGGCATTGTCGGCGAAAGCGGCCTGCAGCGTGGGATCGATCATGACCTCATTAAGAAAGAATGCTGTGCTTCGGCGTATCTGCGGGGGGTTTTTTTAGGGAGCGGGTTTATCTCCAATCCACGTGGCGATTTTCATTTCGAGCTTACTGTTGAGTCGCAGACCATGGCTAACGACATTGTCGAGTTGATGGAGGCCAAGGGGATTCACGCGAAGGTTGTTGAGCGTCGTAATTCCCATACGGTTTACCTTAAAAGCGGCGCTTCGATATCGGCTTTCCTTGCTTATGTTGGTGCTCATCAAAGTGCATTGAAGATGGAAAACGAACGTGTATTAAAAAGTGTGCGCAATGATGTAAATCGTCGGGTAAACGCCGAAATCGCAAATCAGGCTAAAACCGCTGAGGCTTCTGTTGATCAAATTCAGGCGATCCGTACAGTTCTGGAGCACCAGGATATCAAGTCGCTGCCTCATGCTTTGCAGGATTACATTCGCTTGCGCGTGACGTATCCTGATGCAACGTTAAAAGAACTCGGCGAAAAGGCTAATCCACCGCTCTCCAAATCGGCGATTTATCATCGGGTGCGTCGTATTGAGCAAATGGCTAACGATATTGGTAAATCATAGACCGACCACCGCTTGCTGAATGCCGTTTGCGGCTGCTAATCGTTCGCTTACTTCTCGTGCGTCTTGCTCTATTTCGGCGGTTTCTTTTTCAGGTACAATAAAACAGCACGTGTTCACATACGTCGCATTGTTTTTAAATCAGGCATGAAAGGGGAGCCTCATGGCAACCAAGGTTGGTATCAACGGCTTCGGTCGTATCGGCCGACTTGTTTTCCGCGCGATGGAGAAGGATCCTGCCTTCGATATCGTTGCTATCAACGATCCCGGCAGCACCGAGGCAAATGCTCATTTGCTTAAGTACGATTCTATCCACGGGCGTGTTTACGATGATGTTAAAGTCGAGGGAGACAACATCATCGTTGACGGTCACAAGGTACGTGTTTTCGGCGACCGCGAACCGCTCAATATTCCTTGGGGCGAAATGGGCGTAGAGCTTGTTATCGAATCTACCGGTTTCTTCACCGATGCTAACTTGGCTAAGAAGCACATTGAGGCTGGTGCCAAGAAGGTTCTTATTACGGCACCTGCTAAGAACGAAGACATCACCATCGTTGTTGGCGTGAACGATGATAAGTACGATTACGAGAAGCATAATATCGTCTCTAATGCGTCTTGTACCACGAACTGCCTTGCTCCTTTTGCAAAGGTTCTCATGGATACCTTCGGCATTAAGCGTGGCTTCATGAACACTATTCATTCATACACGAATGATCAGAAGATTCTCGACCAGGCTCACAAGGACCTTCGTCGTGCTCGTGCTGCAAACCTGTCCATGATTCCCACCACTACCGGTGCTGCTCGCGCGGTTTCCCTGGTTCTCCCTGAGCTCAAGGGCAAGCTCGATGGTTTTGCAACGCGCGTTCCTACACCTGATGGGTCCATGGTTGACCTCACGGTAGAGCTCGAGCAGGAAGTTACCATTGAAGAGGTTAATGCTGCTATGAAGGCTGCTGCTGAAGGCCCCTTGAAGGGTATTCTTGAGTACGTCGAGGATCCCATTGTTTCCTCTGACATCGTGGGCGACGACCATTCTTCTCTCTTCGATAGCAAGCTCACCATGGTTCTTGGTGGTAAGGGCAATCTCGTAAAATGCGTTTCTTGGTATGACAACGAGTGGGGTTATTCCAACCGAGTAAAAGATCTTGCGAAGATCATGATGCAGGCATAGGCCAACGCGCTGAATGCGGACTGTTAAGAGAGCTTTCTGAAAGGGAAGCTCTCTTTTTAATGTGAAAAGAAAGGCTAATTATGAGCAATGTAAAAACGTTTACTGATGCTGATGTTGCAGGGAAGCGTGTATTGTGTCGCGTAGATTTCAACGTACCGCTTGATGGAACTACTGTAACCGACGATACGCGTATCAGCCGCACTTCCCACCATCGAGTCTTTGATGAAGCGTGGCGCTAAAGTGGTTTTGTGCAGCCACTTGGGCCGTCCTGAGGGAACTGGGTATCAAGCTGAATTTTCCCTGAAGCCTGTTGCTGAGTATCTTTCAAAGGTTCTTGGCAAACCAGTTGCTTTTGCCGAGGATACCATCGGCGAATCTGCTAAGGCAACTGTTGCTTCTCTGGGCAATGGGGATGTTTGTTTGCTTGAGAACCTTCGTTTTGATAAGCGTGAAAAGAAGAACGATCCCGAGTTTGCGAAGGAGCTTGCAAGCCTGGGCGACATCTATGTAAACGATGCGTTTGGCGCTGCCCATCGTGCTCATGCGTCAACGGCTGGCGTCGCTGCCTTCCTTCCTGCTTATGCTGGTGCACTTATGACCAAAGAGGTCACAACGCTTACCTCTATGCTTGATAAGCCCAATCATCCTTTTGTTGCCATTCTTGGCGGCTCTAAGGTTTCCGACAAGGTTGCTGTTATCGATGCGCTGATCGATAAATGCGACACATTGATCATCGGTGGCGGTATGTGTTTTACCTTCCTGGTTGCGCAAGGTTACACCGTTGGAACATCCCTTATGGAGCAGGACTGGGTCGAACGAGCTGCTCAAATGCTTGAAAAGGCTAAGGATCAAGGTGTGAGCATCCTGCTTCCTTCTGATGTTGTCTGCGCTGATGCGTTTGCGAATGACGCCAACACGGTAACATGCGGTGTTGATGCAATTCCTTCCGATATGATGGGACTTGATATCGGCCCCGCTACCACCAAAGCTTATGCTGAGGCTATTGCTGGCGCAAAGACAGTATTTTGGAATGGCCCCATGGGTGTATTTGAAATGTCTTCCTTTGAGGCGGGTACCAAGGGCGTAGCTCTTGCTGTGGCGGCAAACAAGGAAGCTGATACTATCATTGGTGGTGGCGATAGTGTTGCCGCTGTTAACAAATTCGATCTTGCCGACCAGATGACTTTTATTTCCACGGGCGGCGGAGCATCAATGGAGCTGGTGCAGGGTGAAGCCCTGCCTGGCGTTGAGGCGCTCAAATAAGGAGGCTCTTCATGCGTACTTATCTTATGGCGGGTAATTGGAAGATGAACAAAACCATCCCCGAAACCGTTGTACTGACTCAGCAACTCTGCAATCAGTACAATCGCAAGTGGGATAATGTCGATATCGTTCTTTGCCCGCCGGCAATTGATATCAAGGCTGCTTATACGGTTCTTGATTTCGACAAGACAAACATCTCTCTCGGTGCTCAGAATGTGCATTGGGAGGAATCTGGTGCTTTTACTGGAGAAATCTCTATCCCTATGATCAAAGATGCCGGTTGTGAGTATTGCATCGTTGGTCACTCTGAGCGTCGTGAGATGTTCAATGAAACCGATACCACTGTCAATCTTAAGGTTAAGGCATTGGTTTCTGCTGGTATAGCTCCAATTGTTTGCGTGGGCGAGTCTCTCGCAATGCGCGACTCTGGCGATTACGTGGAGTTCATCACCGCTCAGGTTCGAGCTGGCCTTGCTGGGCTCGACACTATCGACATGAAGAACGTTGTAGTTGCTTACGAGCCTATCTGGGCTATAGGAACCGGTCGCACTGCTACTCCAGAGCAGGCTGAAGAGGTGTGCGCTGCTATTCGTGCCACGCTTAACGCTGAATTCGGCGGTGATGTCGCTAATGCAACGCGTATTCTGTATGGTGGCTCGATGAACGCTGGCAATGTTGAGGCTCTTCTTGCTCAGTCGGATATCGATGGCGGTTTAGTCGGCGGTGCGTCCCTTAAGGCTGATTCGTTCCGTCAGCTTATCGAAGCAGCTTCTGAGGCTCAGTAGTTCTGGTATGAATTCTCTTGTCAAGCGGTTCTCTGATTCTTATAATTAGTGATTCGTGAGACTACTTAGGTAAGGATGTTACGTTGTCTATCGTTGCAATTATCTTTTCTGTTAGTTGTATCTGGCATTGGGCTTATTGTTTTTGTTCTGCTTCATTCTGGCAAGGGCACGGGCGTTTCTGACATGATCGCAAGTTCTGTTTACAACAACCAGAGTGGCTCAAGCATCATGGAAAAGAACCTCAACCGCATTACTATTATTTTGGCGGCTGTATTCCTTATCTCTTTGATTGTGCTTATGGTGGTATACCCGCAGGGTACTATCGGAT
>ERZ780162.2722-NODE-2722-length-10709-cov-3.705932_pt1 | contig 10709 bp, 9 predicted proteins | sample MGYA00511474_ERZ780162 | MGnify/ENA primary metagenome ERZ780162 (study PRJEB29588, sample SAMEA2143633) | human gut metagenome | biome: human gut; feature: human-associated habitat; material: faeces | place: Denmark | collected 2008/2010 ...
CCCACCGCTTCATCCAGACGCTTCCCGGCGGCTATCAGATGGAGCTGAACGAGGATGCCAGCAACGTATCCCAGGGCCAGAAGCAGCTGCTCACCATCGCCAGAGCCATCCTTGCGGACAATAAAATCATGATCCTGGATGAGGCCACATCCTCTGTGGATACCAGGACGGAGCAGCAGATTCAGGACGCCATGAACCGCCTGATGGAAGGCAGGACCAGCTTTGTCATTGCCCACAGGCTTTCCACCATCCGGGATGCGGATATGATTCTGGTCATGAAGGACGGAGACATCATTGAGCAGGGTACTCACGAGGAGCTTCTTGCGAAAAACGGCTTCTATGCGGAGCTGTATAACTCTCAGTTTGCAGACGCGGCGGCCTCTTAAGCCGCCGCGGACTTCATGCGGTTTCGGAATGGAAGAGAAAGGTTGGAATCGAAGATGAAAAAGCGGATCATAGCGATAGAAAGACAATATGCAAGCGGAGGCCGTGAGATCGGAAAAAGACTTTCGGAACAGCTCGAAATACCGTATTATGACGGACAGCTGCTGCTTCTTGCTGCGGAAAAATTCGGGCTGAATCCAGGAGAGGTGAGAGACAACGATGAGAAGGTCAACCGAAGCTTTCTTTATTCCGTTGCGGAGGCTGTGGAAAACTTCCGCGGCAGCGAGCGGGGGATGCTCCCCTACCGGATTTATCAGGCGCAGTCCGAAACCATCCGCCGTCTTGCCATGGAGGGCCCCTGCATTTTCATCGGCCGCTGCGCGGGAGAGATTCTGAGAGGAAGCGGAAAATGCCTGAATGTGTTCATCTATGCTTCCGATATGGATGACAGGCGGGAACGGGCAAACCGGGTGGACCAGATTCCCATGGCGGAGGCGGACCGTTATATCCGCATGAAGGATAAGCAGCGCCGCGACTATTGCAGGCAGTATGTGAATAAGGAATGGGGAGACCCGATGAACTATGATCTGTGCCTGAACAGTTCCCAGCTCGGGTACGATACCTGCGTGGAGCTGATTAAGAGAGCCCTGTAAACGGATACGCTGTCTGAAAAGAACAGAAGACCGTTTCCCCTGACTAAAAAGGAAAAGACTGGAAATACTTTTTACCAGAAGACACGGCATCAGCTGTGGAACAGAAAGGGGAAACTATGGAACCTGTCAAATCGGTAAAAATTTATCTCAACAATGCGGATGAGGTATGGAAATTCGTGAACATCATCCGGAAATTCAGCGGGGACTATGATCTGGCGGCAGGAAGCTATACGGTGGACGCCAAATCCATTCTGGGCGTCTGCGCCCTGGGAACAAAAAAGCCGCTGGAGCTGAAGCTGGTGGACCCGAAGGGAGAGGAAAGCAGCCTTCTGACCGCGCTGGGACAGTATTTGATCCGGGAATGAACGTCCGGCAGATCCGGCACCGGAAAAGAGCGGAGTGCAGAGAAAGCACTCCGTTTTTTTCTGTTATGAAGTGTTCATTTTTTGGATTGTTGGGCGGAACGCTTTATGGTATGCTGAGAAAGAGAAAGACGAAAACCATGAAAGGATGGGGCGCGTTCCTTTGCTTCGCGCCGGAATGCCGCCCCGGCGGCAGAAAGGAAAACGAATATGGGAATCTTTTTTGAGGAAAACGGCAGGGTTTTCACTCTGCAGACCAGACACAGCACCTATCAGATGAAGGCGGACGAACAGGGGGTTCTGCTTCACACGTATTACGGAGAAAAGACGGACAATACGGATCTGTCCTGCCTGATTACAAGAGGAGACAGGGGATTTTCCGGAAATCCCTTCTCCATGGGCGGCACGGACCGGACCTATTCGCTGGATACCTTCCCGCAGGAATATTCCTGCTTCGGAACGGGGGACTATCGGATCAGCGCGCTGAAGGTGGAAAACGCGGACGGAAGCAGGGCGGTCTCCCTGCGTTATGCGGGACACAGCATCGAAAAGGGAAAATATGACCTGCCCGGCCTTCCTGCATCATACGGAACGCCGGAGGAGGCAGAAACGCTGACGGTGGAACTGAAGGATGAAGAGAGCGGCGTGGCGGTACGCCTGTATTACGGCGTATTTGAAGAGCTGGATGTGATCACCCGGGCGGCGCAGATCATCAATGACGGAAAGCAGGGCGTGACCCTTCTGAAAGCTGCCAGCCTCTGCCTGGACTGGCAGGCGGGAGAATATGACTGGCTCACCTTTCACGGCAGACATGCGATGGAGAGAAATCTTCAGAGAACCGGGATCGCTCACGGCGTGCAGTCCATCGGAAGCGTGCGCGGCGCATCCAGCCATCACTACAATCCCTTTGTGATGGTCTGTGGAAAGAATACGGATGAGGAGATGGGGGACTGCTACGGCTTTTCCTTTGTTTACAGCGGAGAATTTCTGATGGAGGCGGAAAAGGATCAGATGGACCAGACCAGGCTGATCTGCGGCATTCATCCGGATGATTTTGCCTGGAAGCTGGAGCCCGGTGAGAGTTTCACTGCGCCGGAGGTGTTGATGGCTTACAGCGGACAGGGACAGGGCGGCGTCAGCCGGATCTTCCACAGGCTGATCCGCGATCATATCTGCCGCGGCCAGTGGAAGCACAGCCGCAGACCCGTGCTGATCAATAACTGGGAGGGGACCTATTTTGACTTCACCGGGGACAAGCTGGTGGACATCGCGAAGGACGCGGCGGCGCTGGGAATCGAGCTCTTCGTCATGGACGATGGCTGGTTTGGAAAGCGTGACGGCGACAATTCCGGCCTGGGAGACTGGTATCCCAATGAGAAAAAGCTGGGCTGCACCCTGAAGGAGCTGGGAGAGCGCATCACGGCGCTGGGCCTTCGGTTCGGCATCTGGTTCGAGCCGGAATGCATTTCCATTGACAGCGACCTGTACCGGGCCCATCCCGAATGGGCGGTGGCGGCGCCCGGAAGGAACCCGGTGCTCAGCCGCAACCAGCTCATCCTTGATTTTTCCAGAGAAGATGTGCAGGATTATCTGATTGGGCGTATTTCCGACGTGCTGCAGAGCGCGCCCATCACCTATGTGAAATGGGACTTCAACCGGAGCATCTGTGATAAATACAGCCATGCCCTGCCGGCGGACAGACAGGGAGAGATGGCGCACCGCTTCATTCTGGGCCTGTACCGGGTTCTGGAGACGCTGACCAGGGACTTCCCTCAGGTTCTCTTCGAGGGCTGCAGCGGCGGAGGCGGACGTTTTGACGCGGGCATGCTTTACTATACGCCGCAGATCTGGTGCAGCGATGATACGGACGCCATCGAGCGCCTGCAGATTCAGTACGGCACCTCCTTCGGCTATCCGGTCAGCGCCATGGGCGCTCATGTGTCTGCGGTGCCCAACCATCAGACCGGGCGGGTGACGCCCCTTTCCACCAGAGGCTGCGTGGCTATGTCCGGCACCTTCGGCTATGAGCTTGACCTGAATAAGCTGACGGATGAGGAAAAGAAAGAGATCAGCGGACAGATCCGGACCTTTAAGGAGTTCTATGACTGCATCCAGTACGGCGACTATTACCGTCTGACCAGCCCTCTTTCCGGAAGCTGCACGGTATGGGAGACGGCGGCGCCCGATGCTTCCGAGGCGCTGGTGAGCGCGGTATACCACCACGTGCAGGCGAATCCCGTGCCCGTCTATGTGAAGCTTCGCGGTCTGGAAGAAGAGGCCTCCTACCGCCTCAGCCTGGTGGGCCAAAAAGAGGAAATGCTCTTAAGCGGCGCGGCTCTGATGCATGCGGGCCTGCCCATTCCACCTGCAAAGGGAGATTACTGCGCATGGCAGATTCATCTGGTCAGAATATAAAGAGCCGTCAGGATAACTCAAACTAAAGGTTGTCGGGATGAATTAAATAGATAATGATAATTATTATTGATTAAGAAAAAACGGAAGAAAACCCGGAAAAACACAAGAAAAGGAGAATAATACTGTGTTATTCCGGGTTTTTTCTGCTTGCTAATTCCCAGTAATATGGTAGGATATAGAAAACGAGAAGCTGATACAGGCATAAGGATAAAAGAAAATAGAAGAAAAAACGGCTTTGCCGCAGGTGCGGCGGGAAGGAGACGATATGAAACAGGTGATTAATAACAGAAAGGCGGCCATCATCGGCTGCGGCTTTGTGGGATCTGCATCGGCTTTCAGCCTGATGCAGAGCGGCCTTTTTTCCGAGCTGGTTCTGATCGACGCGAACCGGGAGAAGGCGGAAGGGGAAGCGCTGGACATTGCCCACGGCATTCCCTTCGCCCGGCAGATGAAGATTTATGCGGGAAGCTATGATGATATTATGGATTCCGCCGTGATCATTGTGACTGCGGGAGCCAGTCAGAAGCCGGAGGAAACCCGGCTGGATCTGGTGCATAAAAATGTGAGCATTTTTAAAAGCATCATTCCTGAGATCGCAAAAAGGGACTATCAGGGAATTCTTCTGATCGTAGCGAATCCGGTGGATATCCTGACATATACAGCGCTGAAGCTGAGCGGTATGCCGGAAAACCGGGTAATCGGTTCCGGTACCGTTCTGGACACAGCCAGACTGAAATACCGCCTGGGAGAGCATCTCTCTGTGGACAGCAGAAGCGTGCACGCCTTCATCATCGGAGAGCATGGGGACAGTGAGATCGCCGTGTTCAGCAGCGCGAACGTATCCGGAATTCCGCTTAACCGCTTCTGCGAGATGCGGGGACATTTTGAGCATGAGGCGGCCACCCGCAGGATTGCTGAAGAGGTGAAGAACAGCGCCTATGAAATCATTGCGAAGAAGCATGCTACCTATTACGGCATCGCCATGTCCGTGAAGCGGATCTGCGAAGCCATCGTGCGGGATGAGAAATCCATTCTTCCCATTTCCTCCATGATGCACGGGGAATATGGAATCAGCGACGTGGCTCTGAGCCTGCCCGCCATCGTGGGAAAGGACGGCGTTGAGACACGGGTGCCCATTTCCCTGAATGGAGAGGAAGAGGCGAAGCTGAAGGACTCCGCGGATACGCTGAAAAAAGTCATCGAAGGGCTGGAGCTTTGAACGGCAAAAGCGGATAGGGGAAAGCACTTCCCCTATCCGATTAAAAATACTTCTTATGCGTTTTACTGCTTTATACGACCTGATACTTCGCCACATAGACCGGAAGGCTGTCGGTCCCGCGCAGCTCTTTTCCTGCGGTAATGGTGACATCCTTGTCGGTAACGATGTATTCCAGATTGGCGCCGTCTTCCACCACGGTATCCTGCATCAGAACACAGTTCTTCACCCTGGCGCCCTTGCCGATCTTCACACCTCTGAAGAGAACGCTGTTTTCCACCTCTCCTTCGATGACGCAGCCATCAGCGGCCATGATATTCTCCGCACTGGAACCGTTGATGTAACGGGTCGGGTTATCGTCACGGATCTTGGTGTAAACGGGATTGGCCGAGAACAGAGCGTTCAGGTTGTTCTCATCCAGAAGCTTCATATTCTCGTCAAAATAGCTCTTCATGTCGCAGATGCGCGCGATATATCCGTCAAACTTAAATCCTCTTATATTCAGTCTGTCCAGAGAACGGGCGAGGATATCACGCTCAAAATAGATGTCCCCGCGCATAAACGCCTTTTCAATCCAGCTGATCAGGAGCTCCCGTTCCATGATGTAGATATTCATGCAGAAATTCTGATTGCCTTCCTTTTGAGGATTGATGAGGATCTGATTCACCTTTCCGTCCTCGTCCATCTCCAGCGTATAATACATCTCCTTGCGAAGAGCGGAGGAATTCATGGCAACATCCGGTATGGGTTCACTGGAATAGGCCACCGTGACATCTGCGCCGCTCCTGATATGAGAGTCAATCAGTGCGTTAAAATCAAAATTGACGGCAATATTTGCATCCGCCATTACCACATATTTTTCCTTCTGATCTCTGAGGAAACCGACTACGCTTGCCAGCGCCTCCACACGGCCGCTGTAGATTTTGACGGTCTTGTCCGAATAGGGCGGAAAAATATGCAGACCGCCGTTTTTGCGGGTCAGATCCCATTCACGGCCGGAGCCGAGATGGTCCATCAGGGAATGATAGTTTCTGCGGACGATGATGGAAACGTTTCCAATGCCGCAGTTTACCATGCTGGACAGAATGAAATCCACCATACGGTATCGGCTGGCAAACGGAATCGAGGCCATCAGCCGTTCCGTGACCAGCTCGGGTACCAGAGAATCATAGCTGTTCGGGAAAATGATGCCCAGTGCATCTGCGTTGGAATTTACCATTGTTCTTCACCGCCTTTTACATTATTATTCACCATGGCATGAGGGCCGATTTTGGCTCCATCTCCGATATAAACGCCGGATCCCACCGTAGCTACGCCGTTTTCATTTTCTGAAGGCATGGCGCCGACCACAGCGTTCTCTCCGATCACCACATTCTCGGCAACGATGCAGTGCTCCACCACGGCACCGGCCTTTATGACCGTACCGCCCATGACCACAGCGTCCTCCACCTTTGCACCCTTTTCCACACGAACGCCCGCAAACAGGATGGAATGCTTTACGCTTCCTTCCACATGGCAGCCGTCCGTAATCATGGAATTTTCTACCACGGCGCCGCGGCAGATCTTGTGGCCGGTCATACCGCTGTTGCGGCTGTAGATTTTCCAGTCGCTGTCAAACAGATTGATGCCGCTGTGCTCCGGATCAAGAACCTCCATGTTTGCCTCCCAGAGGGAAGCGATGGTTCCCACATCCTTCCAGTAGCCATTGAAGCGGTAGGCGTACATGCTGCGGCCGTCACGAAGAAGATTGGGGATAATATTATTGCCGAAGTCATTTTCTGATTCCGGATCAGCCTCGTCCTCAATCAGATATCTCTTCAGGATATCCCAGTTGAAAATATAGATTCCCATGGAAGCCAGATTGGATTTGGGCTCCTTCGGCTTCTCCTGGAATTCGGTGATCCGGTCGTTTTCATCCGCGACCATGAGGCCGAAGCGGGAAGCCTCTTCCCACGGCACCTCCATGACGGCAACGCTGAACTCCGCGTTTTTCTCCTTATGGAATCGGAGAAAATCGCTGTAATCCTGTTTGCAGATCTGATCTCCGGAAAGGATGATCACGTACTGCGGATTGTACCGTTCGATAAAAGGAATGTTCTGATAAATCGCGTTTGCCGTGCCCTTGTACCAGTCGGAGCCGGATGCCTGCTGATAGGGCTGCAGGATATGGACGCCTCCATGCAGGCGGTCCAGATCCCAGGGTTGTCCGTTTCCGATGTATTCATTGAGCACCAGCGGCTGATACTGGGTCAGTACGCCGACCGTATCAATACCGGAGTTAACGCAGTTGGACAGAGGAAAGTCGATAATCCGATACTTTCCACCGAAGGGAACTGCGGGTTTTGCCAGCTTCTGGGTCAGGGCATAGAGACGTGATCCCTGGCCGCCGGCAAGAAGCATTGCTATCATTTCTTTGGCCATAATGATATCCCCCTGGTTCATAATAAATGGTGATGTTGAAATTGTACCACAAAAACGATAAAAAGGACAGCCTTTTGTGCAAAAGAGAGAAATATTTTTCTGAGATTTTACAATAATAATGCTGATATTGTTATTTTTCTGACAGACAGAGGGAATGAAAGCCATGCAATTCCCATGAACAGGTGGACGGAACCGGAAATATGAATTATAATCAGAACAGAATTTCGAATACATGAAGGTATGAAAGGAAAAACGGAAAATGAGACATTATCAGCCCACGGAGCCTGAAATACATATTCTGGGAAGGACCCGGACGGGAAATCCTCTTCCGCTGTTCTGGACGGCCAGCGGTCTGGAGTTCCTGACGGATGGAGGCGAGCTGTGGTTTGAGCTGGAATCCGATTATGAATCCATGGAGGAATGGGTGCGCATAGAGGTGGACGGTTTCTGTCTGCAGCGCCTGATCGTTCCGAAGGGAAGAAGCCGTCTGTGTGCCTTCCGGGGATTTCCGGCAGGTACGATGCGCAGGGTAAGGCTGCTGAAGGAGGTACAGCCCATGCGGGAGGATGAAAAGCGCTGCCTCCTGGTGCACGGCCTGGACTGTGATGGAAAGCTGTATCCTGTTCCGGACGAAGCCTGCCGGATTGAGTTCGTGGGGGACAGCCTGAGCGCCGGAGTAGGACTGGCGGGCGCGCCTTGCCTTGTAGGGGCGGGGCCTGCGGTCTACGGCCTGGACGGCAATTACGCCCTGCTTACAGCGGAGCATTTTCAGGCGGATTTCCGCATTCTGGCTCAGTGCGGCTGGGGCGCGCACTGCTCCTGTTACAATGATTTCATCCAGATCATGCCCAGATACTATGAGCAGATCTGCGGTGTTCTGACCGGAGATCATAACCGGGAGCTGGGCGCCTTTGAGCGGAATGATTTTTCGGCCTGGCAGCCTGATCTGGTGGTGGTCAACCTGGGAAGCAACGACGGCTTCGCCGTTGACCGCCCGGCCTGGGTGGATCCGCAGGACGGGAGTTCACACCGGATGGTTTCCCGCCCCTGCGGAGGCCTGGAGGAGCAGTCCGCCCTCCGCTTTGAGGGATCGGTAAAGGATTTCCTGAGAAAGCTTCGGCGGCTGAATCCGGACGCTTATCTCCTCTGGGTGTACGGTATGTGTGAGCACAGGATGGCGCCCTATCTGGAAACAGCGGTCCGGGAATACCGGGAGGAAAGCGGGGATGAGAAAGCGGATTTCCTGCTTCTTCCCGCCACCAATCCGCTTTGGGTGGGATCGGAGAACCATCCCGGAAAGAAGGAGCATGCGCTGGCGGCAGAGGTACTCATTGACCGGGCGGAGGGGATATTGAAGCAGAAAATGGGAAAGGGCTGATGGACGCCAGGATATGGCAGTTACCTACGCGGGAAGGCGCGGGCGGATCGACATCTGTTCAACGGAAGCTATTATGGGCAGCGGATTGACATTACGGATCAGACGCTCCCTGCGGGAGTTTTACACTCCGAAGGGAAAGACGGCGGAGGGAATCCGCCTGAACGGAAAACAGATTCCGGCGTGCATGTCCCGGTATAAAATGTTTCGGCATGGAGGTGAAGACGAGATGAAAACCATCCGCAGTTTTGACGATTTTGTACAGGATCTCCGAGAGGCCGGGTTCAGCATGGGAGGGGATCGGGACGGCGGCGTATTCACGCTGGCCGCCTGTTTCGGCCCGGAAATCCGGTGGCATACGGAAGATGCGCAGACGGATCCATGGGAATGGCGCATCCGTGTGCTTCGGGAATATAAGGATCTTGCCTATGGAAAATTTTTCTTCGGAAACGGCGGCTATATCACCGGAGAATGGTTTCCCTGCTTTTATGCGGCACGCCGCGCGGCGGTGCAGGAAAATGGTGAAGGCCGAAGAAGACGGGGCCGGGGAACGAAAACGCTGGAAGAGGAATACGAGGATGGAAACGTGAGCCGGGAAGCGCTTGCCATCTACCGCCTGCTTCAGGAATACAGGGAACTTCCCGCGCATTTGCTGAGACAATATGGCGGATTGGCCGGGAAGGAATACGCGTCCGCTTTTGAACGGGCGCTGGTGCAGCTTCAGGCCGGATTTTATATCTCCATCTGCGGACAGGCCAGAAAGGTCTCCAGAAAAGGGGAGGAATATGGCTGGTTTTCTTCCGTATTCTGCCTGACAGAGGATTTCTGGGAAGAAGAAGTGATGAGAGAGGCGGAAAAAACCGATCCTGACGAAGCATACCGGAGGCTGGAGGCGCAGGTCCGGAAGCTGAATCCACAGGCGAAGCCGCAGCGGATGAGAAAATTTATTCTGGGGTGAGAAGGGCGGCGGAACAGCTGAACAGATCATTGGGAAGACTCGGTCCGGAAAGCGGACATATGCATCATGTGAAGATTCCCAACCACATGTTTAACGCTTATTTGTATGAATCCCTGGGGATTGAGCTTTCTCTTTTGCCGGAGCAGATCGATGAGGTATTCTGGAACGCGGCAGCGCCGGGGAAACCAACGGCGGGGATCGAAGGATCTTTGAACTGGCACTGAAAAAAGCGCAGCTTGCACCCGAAGAGGTCTGGTATATTGGGGACAGCTATGAGTGCGATGTGTCGGGGGCGGGGAATGCGGGAATCTTTCCGGTATGGTATGTGGGAGCCACGGCGCGGCCGGTTGAGCAGCGGGAGGATGTCTGGATGGTAAGAGACTGGGATGAGATAAGGGAAGAATTGCAACAATGACATATGAGACTTTTCGTATTATTGATTAAGTAGAAAAACTGAAAAGGGAGAACAACATGTTTAAAAATTACGCTTTCAAGCCTTTTATTTTCACTGAGCTGTAAAGCAGCGTCAGACACAGATTTTTTCTGACGGGGGCCGTCCGGAAAGGACAGCGGGCGACCCTCTGGTTTGATGTTGCCTTTACAGCTTTTTTCGTGTGAAAAAACATCAAATCAGGAGGAAAAATCTATGTTTAAAGGCTTGATTTTTTTTGTGAAACAGGGATGGAAGTATGATAAATGTTATATACTCTGGATGGTTCTCTATCAGTTTGTCAATTCCATGATTCCGGTGATCGCGGCGCTGGCTCCCAAATATATCATAGATGAGCTGATGGGGGAAGCGAGACCGCAGATGCTGATGCTTTATGTGGGGGTGTTGGCAGGCTATACGCTCATCGCCGGAGGGCTTTCCGTATTTTTCAGCATGGATGGCTTTACCAGACGCTGCCGTGTGGCGGCAGAATTT
>ERZ780162.2760-NODE-2760-length-10634-cov-12.054353_pt1 | contig 10634 bp, 10 predicted proteins | sample MGYA00511474_ERZ780162 | MGnify/ENA primary metagenome ERZ780162 (study PRJEB29588, sample SAMEA2143633) | human gut metagenome | biome: human gut; feature: human-associated habitat; material: faeces | place: Denmark | collected 2008/2010 ...
TTTCAGCCGTTGACCAGCCGAGTTTTTTCACTCTTTTTCGATCGCTTTGTGAAAATGTGGAAAACCCCTTTTTTCTCTTGATTACGACAATGTTCGCAAAAGAAATCCCCAGTTTCCACAAAGTTATCCACATTCACACCTGTCATAATCAAGTTATCCACCTGTCAGTTTTATTGACACTTGTGTCACATTCTGAAAATCCGATTATTTCACATACTTATCCACAGTTTCTGTTCCTATTTCCCGCTGCCAATCCCTGACAGTTTTCTTGTCTTTCCGCTTTTATTTTATTGTACATCATCCGCCCCAGCCGCGCAACAAAAATTCCCGCCGGGCGGGCACCCGGCGGGTAGAGGAATCATTCAAACTCGGTAAGTTCTGATTTTCACTAAGCAAGTTTGCTTATTTATTTTGCTTGTCAATGTGCTTTTTTCTATTGGATTTATGGTGCATATGACATTCCAGAATTTTTTAGTATCAAAATAGTATCACATAATCAGTAATCGTTTCCTAAACATAGAAAGCACCACTTATCCATATTCAATTCACTTTTCCAAAAAAATCTGCATTACCACATGCAATACTTTTATTCAAATGAAATCTCACCAACGACAAATCGGCTTTTCTCAATAATTCTCTCAATCGATTTTGTCATTTGATCCGTCATATCAAGGTAAGTCGTAAGATCTTGATCCAAAAAGCGAATGGATTGATTCATGCTTCTCTCGATCCCTAGATTTTCTAGAGATTTTTCTTTCATTGTACGCACGGATTTATCAGCTTCCCATATCGCAGTCTTCAACTGATACAAAGCTTTCATATAATCAATCAGTGATTTTCTATTTCCATCTTGCGCTGCGTACTCATTTTCTAGTAGCCCTAACGTGTTTTTCTCAATTTTAGTCCAGCGCATCTGTATTGATTCTGTACGCTGTTTTAAGTGTTTACTAAAGTCAGAAATATAGCTAGCCGCCTTTTGGGACTGTTTTCTTACAAACGCAACTGTACCATTACCTCCGTCTTTTTTTACTCGCTCTATTTTTTCTGTGCATTCATTAATTCCCGAATTCATCGTATTCATTCCAGTAGATATCGACATGATATCTTCATTCATCTGCTTCGTATCCTCTTCAATATCTGCCAAAAAGTCCAAAAAGCCTTTTTCTCCTTCTGGAATCTCCAGAGAATATTCATTCGCGCCAAATAGATTTTGCGGCTTAATTTGATTCTTATCGAGAAAGTCGCTTACCGGGTTGCTAAAAACAACGTCTCCGCTAATTGCCCCATTAAGGTTCTTATCTAAATATTCGATGAGATCAAAAAATTTTTTGAAGTGCGTAGAGTAGTCTTTGGCACGATATTGTTTTAGGTCGAAGGGCAATTTTCTAAGATCATCTTTTGTAATAACGATAGTTTTCTTATTAAAACTATGTGCAATTCCCAGCTCGTACATAACATTCGGATTCAATCCCGTAAGATCTGCCAAAACAACATCAGCTTCATATATAGGAGAAATAATATCTGCAAGAATATTCTGTTGGTTATCCTCATCACCTGCATGTGAAAAGTCGAACTCATTTTCAAAGTGTTCTTTTAACATTTCATATGACTCAAAAAATTCATCCGTAAACGGCATTATCACAAAAACTTTTGCTTTTTTCATAGTAACTTTCCTCGTAAATTTAACATATCAGGCTATTGTCGTACCAATCGTAAATTCACATTCAATACAAGTTCAACGCCCAGTACAAGTAAGACTGATTTGATTGTGCTTTCTAGCCAATATTTTGTTTGCACAATTACATACCCACTGCAACACTTGTATTAAATCATATTACCTTTTTTATAGATGCTACAATCACCAATTCATATACGCTTGCGCTGATTTTTACGGGTCATTCTACGGTTATGCAGCTTTTCCCATATATCATGAAGCAGACCAATTTCTTTTTCGGATAGCCCCAGACCATCCCGAAGCAGGATAGTATCTGTATACTTCAAAATTTTATCAATTTCTCCATTTCGTTGCCAGCAATCGATCATTTGCAAATCCAACCGACTTGCCATTTGCATCGGAATACGAATCTTTCGGATTTCTCCCGGCTCAAAAGTCAGAACTCCTCCACCATAACTCCTTCCAAGTGTTTCGCTTAGAGCAAGCGTATATGTGTTCAAAAAGGCCGCTGCAACTTGCTTTCCATCAATCCCTTCTAAGAACCTTATCTTGTGAAGGGTATCCGTGACGAGAGCCTTCTTATCATTCAGAATAATCCTAGGATACAAGTGCGCTTGGCGAATTAAGAAGGCATCTGCATACCATGTCTGTGATACATGATACCATTTGGGTCTTATGCGGCATTTATAATTTTTGTTAAATCCTTTTTCTTCGCCCCACTGAATATACGATTTCTGTTCATTGGTTAAAGTATCAAGCTCTTTATCTCCCGGAGCAAAGAAAAACACTTTTTTCCCCAACGCAATCAGATTCTCATAATCCTTATTCGTTAGCCGTACACCTTTTAACTGCTCCGAACGGCTGATAATTGGAATAACACTATGTTGAAGATTGAATTCTTCCACCGTTGTCTGATTCATGATAAAGAAATCATTTTCGCCGCTTACAAGGCCAACATTTACTTCAAACAGATCGGTTGCATCAGAAATCCGTGGATTATTATTAAGACGTTTCAATAATTCCAGTTCTTCACTGGATAAATAGTATTTTACCCACTTGTCTCGACTATGATCAAGTTCTTTAAGTTCCGTATTTTCTAAACATGCTTGACCTTGCGTAATCAAATCTGCCATGTTATCCAGTTCTACAACACGAATACCGTGTTTATCGCAGCCTCTTTCTCCCAGCAAAAGAACAACCTCTTGCTGTATATCATCGAAGACAAGTTGTTTGAATGTAACAAGCGTTAGTTTATCAAAAAACGTACTAAGGAATTGCCTCGTCTCAGCAGCATAATCAACTTGAAACAATTCTGCTGGAATAACCATTCCCACACGGCCATTTGGCTTCAATGCCTTGCAAGAAAGCACTAAGAATGGAAGCCAAATATTCGTTAAACGGTTAGGCTGAAATCCATGCTTATTCATCAAAGCAAATGCAACTTTACGGTACTCCTCTGTAAAATGCTGATAGCGAATAAAAGGCGGATTTCCAACTATCACATCAAATTGAATCTTGTTTTCAATTTTTTCTTGGTAATATGTGAAGAAGTCTTTACACACCACTGTTGTGCCGTACTTCGCAGATTTTTCAGCTTCTGCCTCGTCCAATTCTATTCCAATCACATTTTCACGAATTTCTTCATCTGTCGCACCCAATGCTCTATAACGAGTGGTTATAGCATCCAAAAAACTTCCATCGCCGCAGCTTGGCTCTAAGACGGAATCATCTGGTGTTCGAACTGCCCATTCTGTAATAAATTCAGATATTTTATCGGGGGTGTAGTATCCACCTCTCAATTTATTATATCCGTCGATCGGTTTCATGCTTGTTCCTCGACTTCCTGAGATTCTACTTGATAAAGTTCATCGATCGCTTTATTTAAATCTGCGTTGATTGCCATGATAGCATGCTGCAAAACTGTACGTCTAGCAGCATTTGGAGCCGTCGCCAACTGACCTTTCAACCGCATAATATCATGAACCATCTCAACAATGTGCTGATGTTTGGCAGCTTCAGCCGGATTTTCAAAATCAATCTTGTATATCGGCAAAGCTGCTATAAACTGTTTCCCATGGGAGTAATAGTCACCTCTAAAAGTACTCGCTTTACTTTTAACCAACAGCTCCATTAGCCAATGGTTTAATATTGCTTGAATATAGAAAATCGACTCCTGCGAAGAATTCTTCATCTCCATGCCATAGAATGGGCCGTTTCCTCCACCAGTAAACGCTATCATTTCACTATCATAAACATAATTTGAACCAGTAGATAGTACCGGCCACACCAGATGTTCTCCAGCAAGAAAACGCCGAACGCTTTGGCTACGACCAAAAGCGAACCAATTTTCTTCCTTACGGCCAGTCATTTTTCTCCTATCCAATTGTTCCTTATATTCACTCAAATAAAACAATGTATTAGGGAAATTTTCGGACATCTCCGAAAGGCTATATAATACAGGTTTACCATTTACTTCTTTATACGGGAAGATGATATAGCAATTAGCAGCAATCTTTTCATAACTTGTGATTTGAATGTCGTATATACCCTTTCGTAATATTCCTTTTTCTACTTTGAATTCTCTCTGTCCATTATGAAAGTAAACATAGTTGGCGTCCTCAGAATCTGCATAGATTATGTATATATCATCTGCGCTTGTTTGCAAGCCAACAAAAATATCAACCAGAGTCGAAAGCGGAACACACGATTCTGAAATAGCATCCAAATGAGTAACAATATTTTGCGGGAGAAATGACCATGGCTGACCTGTAATGTACGCTTCGGGATATGTCGCACATTCCGTATTGTGGTTAAAGAGGAATTGATTCCAGTCCTGCACAAACCCAATTTCAAATTGAGTATTTTCCTGTTTAGTAAGTATCAAAATACAGGTATAGGTGCTTCTATTCTCAAAGACTTGATAAGTACCAAAGTGAAGGATTTTTCTAACTGCCGAACTACTTGTAAGTAATTCTCTCAGCTTGACACCAGCCTGAATGTTCATGAATTTGTGCGGAACAATATAGCCAAGTATTCCATCATTATTTAGCAAAGCAAGACCTTTTTCGATAAACAGGTAATATTTGTCGAGAGTATCTGTTTGCGCTGTTACATATGGCGAATAATTGCTTTTGTAAAAATTATATTCTTCCTTAGAATAATGCACCATGTTCTGCACACGAATGTACGGCGGATTGCCAATGATTGCGTCAAACTTTCTGTTACCAAACTCTGTGTTCCAGTCAAACATCTTCAATTTGTTCATTAAGGGGATGTTTTGATATACAGTTCTGTCAAACTGTGCGTAAGACATATTTACAAGGCTATTGCCGTTTTTGATATTCTCATCCAGATTGGGAAGAATTCGGAGATGTGTACGCCGATGAAACGCTTCTGCTTCTTCCAAAGAGGAATTTTCTAATGCCTTCAGCAACAAACTAAATTTTGCTACTTCTACCGCAAGCGGATCAATATCTACGCCAAAAATATTGTTTTGCAAGATCGACCGTTTTTTCTCATATGAAAGAACATAGTTCGAGCTACCTGGCAGCTGATATATATTACCACTTCGTTCTGCATTATCTTTATCATGATTCAAATAATACTCAATATGGTAATTTACAATATACTCAAACGCAGACAGCAAAAAATTTCCAGATCCGCAACAGATATCCGCAATGCGATAGTGGGCTACTTCTTCAGGTCTCTTTCCCGCATAAAGCGGACTCAGCGTTTCTTCAACAATAATATCTGTTATATTCTTAGGGGTATTGACAGTTCCTTGCGAGTCAATAACTTCTGGCTTTTCCTGTGCCTCAATATGACCATCTTCTCGAATAATTAGCGCTTCGTCCAAGAACAATTCATAAATTTGTCCAATAATATACGGATCAATCACGCCAAACTCATAAGAATTATTCGGATAGTACAGGCTCTGAAAAATGTTGATAATTACCGCATCAGATACCGTAAGTCTATCTTCTTCTAAAAGCTCAAAAAGACCAGAATCATACTTTTGGTCCGCCGCTGCAAACAACCCTCTCAATTCTTGATAAGTAGTAATTGCTTTAAGTGACTCATAATCTTCAAAGCATCTATCCTCGCAAATTCGCAGGAAAATCACCCTATTGAGTACCCTCTGGACAAAAATATTAAGCGTCTCCACATCAATGTCGGGATTATTAAAGAGAATATCCGCACCGAGCATATTTCTCCAGTTTCTGATTTGATCTAAGAAATACTGATCGAATGGCTCACGCCGCAAAGCACTACGGATATTACCAAACCGATGCTCAAATTCACCTTCAAGTACAGCTTCTTTAGACAACATATTGTAGATTTCTTGAAAATGCTCTACATACTCATCAAAATGATAATGGGCAATCATTGCAACACCAATATCATCACCTTCTCTGGGGCGAATAGAGCAGTCATAAATGTACAAATCTGTAAAATTAGTCAACACAGATATTTTGAGATTTCCGCTCCACCCATATCGCCGTAATTGAAATGCCGGTGCTGCATCAACAGTGATATTTACTGCTGGTTTCTTTGTTTCAAGAAAATATAATACATCCGTTCCAACTCTAAAGGAATAGTCAGGCTTTTTACTGCGATGTACACCATCTTCCTCCACAATAACTGTAGCTTCATGGGTTACTTCTCGCAAATGTTGTGGTAAACCACGTTCATTATCTACATCCCAGCCAAGCAACTTAAAAAAACGGTTTACAAAATCAACACGCACCTGAGTTTCGTTATAAGTAGCCCGCTGGAATTGCGGATAATTATCACTATAAGTTTGAACTAGTTCTGTAACGCGTTCTCTCAGTGCTGCCATCATTTCTGGTGTCATCTCTGCAATTCCTCACTTTCCTGTAAAAAATCCACAATATCCCCAATATTGCAATTAAGTGTTGCACAAATTTTCATAAGACTTTCCATAGAGACAGATTCATTTTTTCCCATCTTCGCAAGAACATTAAAACTAATGCCAGATGCATCTTTTAATTCTGTCCGGTTCATTTTTTTATCAATTAATAACTTCCATAGCTTATCGTAGGAAATAGACATTGCAATTCTCCGTTCAAAATTTAGGCTGATTGTATTATAGCAAAAATCAACGACATTCGCAAGATAATCTCATCGAATCATGAGATAGTCTTCATAAAAAGGATAGTTGCTTGTAAGATAGACCTTACAAGCAACTATTCGCACATAATTTCTTACTCACTCATAACCTTATCCGTCTCAGGTTCAGCCTCTGCGAAATATTTGAAATATATCACATATCAAAGCCTATAAATCAAAACTACGACAAAATTATTCGTAAACCAGTTCGGCCATTACGATTTCTTCGGCGCGGCTGCGGATGTTGTTCATACGGCATACCCATTCAAGCTGATCCTGCCGTTTCAGTTCATCAGTGATGCCCTCTGCCTGACGCATCTGTTCCTCAGTTAAAATCAGCGTGTCTTGCATTTGGCGGTCAAATTCTACCAAGTAGCTGTGCAGCTTATTTTCTTTCAGTAGGCTTTGGTACAGTTGCGGGCGGTGCTGCTTGATAAATTCAAAGCGCATATTTGCCCAGCGGCCTAAATCGTTGTAAGTCATATTGTGCTCCTTATCTCTCGCCATGTTCCTGTTCGTGGATTCTTTCTTTTGCAGGGTCAATACCATGCCGCCGTAAAAGGTTCATCAAGCCTTTTTGCTCACGTTTCAGCATAAGATTTTCACGGCGCACTTCCATGCTCTCGGATTTAACATCGTCCAGTTCTCTCTTATGCCAAAATTCAATATTGCTAAGTTCGTCTACCAACCCGGAAACTTTTCGTTTCAGTTCGCCAACAACGCCTTCCAACTGCTTGATTTTTCCATTTGCGGCGTCCAGAAGCCCTTGTAGGCGCTCATCTTGGCGGCGGTAGACAACATACTGCTTGGCAGCGTTCAACAGATTTTCAAAGTCGTTGCGGGGCAGTGTTACTTTGTCGCTTAGTAATGCCTTTTTCACGCTGATATTCTCGATTTTGTCAAGGTCAACGACTTGTTTCTGCACTGATTGCAGCGTCTGCTCGATTTCGTCTATCTGCGTTTGCTTTTCCACAATGGTGCTATCAAGCGCGCGAACTTCTTTCGCTCGTTCCTGCTTTTTATAGTCCAGAACAGATAAATGTTCCTCGTGCGTTCCAAGCTGCTCCCACTCAATGCCGTGTTCTTGCATAATTTCGGCCAGCACTTGCTTCTCACTCTGCGCCCACTGATTCCACTCGGTAGCGCTGCGTGTACCACCCTTGAAACCAAGCTGTGCAAGCGCCTGCTTGAGTGACACGCGCGTATCCATGCTGCGTTTGCTGCCTGTGATATAAGGCACAAAATCTATATGTACATGGGGTGTTGCCTCGTCCATGTGCAGATGGCTCCAAAACACACGGAGCGTTGGGTTACGCGCTTGAAATCCGTTCGCATATTCAATCAAACACTGTTTAGCCGTTTCTGCCAGTTCCGTATGGATGCCTGTATCGTCCTTATTTCCAATCTGTAAGACAATTTCATGGAAAGGCTTTTCCTGTTTTGACGAACAGATTTTCTCATAATAATTATCAATGTGGCGGTCATTTCGGGTCTGTTTAGCATTGAATCTTTCCTGCGCATCATCGAACAGTTCATGGTAGACATCTCGTATGTCCTCGCGGCAAAGCTCTATATTCAGATGGCTGCGGTTGGGGTCTACGTTGGATGCGTAAAATTCACGGCTGTTATGATTGAGGGAGCCTTTTCCCACCATTGCACTGATTGTCCTTTTCAAATCCACTCCTTATCTCCGGCGCAAGCCGGCACGGTTCTGTTACTCTTGCCAAGAGTAACGCAAAAGCACTTTTGACACTTCGTATCAAAAGCGCCTTTGCGCCCTGCGGGGCTACTTGTTGGAAAAAGAATATTTGCTACCTCTTCCGTGTCGGTCGTGACGATGGTGACGGTATTTTTGCTGTCGGGCTTGCGCCCCAAAATATCGTCACGACCGTCACATATCGTCACGCTTTCGGCTGTTCCAATGTCAGGCAGACCGTGCGCCCATCGTGTGTGCGCTTACTCTCATAGCGGATTCCATAGTCATTATAAAGGCGGTCAGCGCTCACATTCAGCTTTCGAGTCAGGACATTTGCTTGGATTTTCACGTCCGGCAGCAGAGCCAACAACTCCGTTGGTGTTCCACACCATGCAGAGCCAGCTGAAAGGAAAATCTTTGAAACAGCTTCCAACACTGGGTCTGGCGGTTGTTTCCAAAGCTGTGTTTCTGCACCTTGGAAATTCCACACGCACCGTTCCCGGTCAAATTCCAGCGTTAATTCCTGATCCGGCTGGTCGCGTCCGACAACATCGAGTGTGGCAATGTTGTCCGTCCGCCGCTTTTTCTGCATGATGAATGCGCCGTCCGCTGCGCCCAGCAGACCATTCGTGCCGGAGATCATATCGAAGCTATCCCCTGCTTCCATCTTCCGCGTATGGTGTACGACCAACAAGCAGATACCATGATTATCACTGAATTTTTTCAGCTTTGTCACAATCTCATAGTCGCTGGCATAACTGTAACACTCGCCGCTTACCTCACGGATTTTCTGCAAGGTGTCAATGATAATCAGCCTGACATCTGGGTGAACCTTTACAAATTCTTCAAGCTGTTCATCCAAACCACCACCAACGGATTTTGCTTGTGTTGCAAAGTACAGATTGTCGGTTTCCTCTACGCCGAACATTCGGGAGAGCCGCCGCTGCAATCGCGCATAATCGTCCTCCAATGCCAAATATAATACTGTTCCTTGGTGGACTTCGTACTCCCACAAGGGCAGTCCTGTGGCCACCGTGTACGCAAGCTGCCCCATGAAAAACGACTTTCCAATTTTGGGAGCGCCCACAAATAGATAAGTACCACTGTACAACAGATTGTCTACGATAGGTCTGCGCGGCGGGTATACTGTATCGTACAGTTCTGTCATGGATATGGTTTTCAGATTGCAATTGTTGCTAGAGTCTGTTATACTATTGGTGCTATTTTTTAGTAACGGCTGCACCGCATCTGCGCCAACAGATGCATTCGGTGTGGTCGTTTTCTTTGTTTCGGTCATTCGCCGTCCTCTTTCATACCGTTCAGTGTGATTGCGATCATCTGCAATGTTTCTAGCATATCCGGCGCGACTTCCTGTGCTGATGTAAGGCGCTGCAACTCTGCATAAATGTCCGCCATCTGATTTTTCAGGGCTTTGTAAACTCTCGGATTTCCAACCACCCGAATTTCTCGATCTGTCAGCCGACTAACGATATAGTCCTGCTTTGTCAGTCCGGAAAGACGTACTTTAATTTCGATTTGGTTGTTTTCCTCCGGCGATACGCGGAATGCCACAGTCTTGCTGCGCCAGCGTCCTTGCCTATCTAAAGCCTTTTCCATTACCGTTCCTCTCTTTCCATGTTCAATTTAGCCGCCATTTCCTGCTGCTTTGACGGGAATAGGTGCGCGTACTTGTAGGTAATATCAATGCTTTCATGCCCCACTCGGTCCGCAATAGCTACCGCAGAGAATCCCATCTCGATCAGCAGTGACACATGAGAATGCCGCAAATCGTGGATTCTGATGCGCTTGACCCCGGCCTCTTTTGCGCCCCTGTCCATTTCGTGATGTAAATAATACTTAGTCACCTCAAAGATTCGGTCAGTCGGCTTCACCTTGTAAAGCGATTTCAGATAGTCTCGGATTTCCTCTGTCAGAAAATCCGGCATTTGAACGACCCGAACGCTTTTCGGTGTCTTGGGGTCTGTAATCACATCTTTGCCATTTATGCGCTGATAGGATTTTGTGATAGAGAGTAGCCCTTTGTCCAAATCAAAATCTGCGGGTGTCAGCGCCAGCAGTTCTGCTTTTGTCAATATAAGTCTAAAAAAAATTTGCTTTTAATTCGCAAAAAGC
>ERZ780162.2773-NODE-2773-length-10588-cov-2.786765_pt1 | contig 10588 bp, 10 predicted proteins | sample MGYA00511474_ERZ780162 | MGnify/ENA primary metagenome ERZ780162 (study PRJEB29588, sample SAMEA2143633) | human gut metagenome | biome: human gut; feature: human-associated habitat; material: faeces | place: Denmark | collected 2008/2010 ...
TTCATAAAATTAGATATTCATATGCCAGTGTGGCAGATTTTATGGTAAGATAAGAAGTAGGTTGTTTGGAAGTTTTCAGCACTCGATTTTGCGGGGAAATTTTCGGGAGTACATTATTTTTAGAAGGAGGAAAAGAGATGGAGATGATAAAAGAAACTGCAAAAGTTGTTCGTCAGCAGCAGATTGACGAGGGAATATTCGACATGGAATTATCCTTCCCTAAGGGGGCAGCATTAGCAAAGCCAGGACAATTTATTGCAATGTACTGTAACGACAAGAGTAAGCTTTTGCCTCGTCCGATCAGTATTTGTGGTATTAATAAAGAAGAGGGAACTTTAAGAGTAGTTTACCGTGTTGCCGGAGAGGGAACAAAAGAATTTTCCGAGATGAAAGAGGGAGATACCTTAGAAGTTATGGGACCTCTCGGTAATGGATTTGCTTTAAAAGAGGAAAAGGCGATTATCATCGGTGGTGGTATCGGGATTCCTCCAATGTTAGAGCTTGCAAAACAGCTTAATGTAGAAAAAACAGTTGTACTTGGTTACAGAACTTCCACTTTCTTAAAAGACGAATTTGAGGCTGTCTGTGATGTAAAAGTTGCAACAGAAGACGGAAGTCAGGGAACAAAGGGAACCGTTATTGATGCCATTGAAAAATATGGTGTTGAAGGAAAGGTAATCTATGCCTGTGGACCAATGCCAATGTTAAAAGCTCTCGCAGTTTATGCCGAAGAACACGGAATGGAAGCACAAATTTCCTTAGAAGAGAGAATGGCATGTGGAATCGGCGCCTGTCTTGGCTGTATCTGCAAGACAAAGGAAAAAGGCCATCACACAAACGTAAACAATACCCGAATCTGTAAAGATGGTCCGGTATTTGATGCAAAGGAGGTAGTGTTTGCATGAATTTAGAAGTAACATTAGCGGGAAAGACATTTAAAAATCCTGTGACAACTGCCTCAGGAACATTTGGTTCAGGTGCAGAATATGAACAGTTCGTAGACCTTGCAGCACTTGGCGCAGTCACAACAAAAGGTGTGGCGAATGTACCGTGGGAGGGCAATCCTACCCCTCGTGTGGCAGAAACTTATGGTGGAATGCTGAATGCTGTCGGACTTCAGAATCCGGGAATCGATTTATTCTGTAAGAGAGATATTCCTCATTTAAAAGAAAAAGGAGCATCTATTATTGTCAATGTATGTGGAAGGAGTACTTCCGATTATGTGGAAGTTGTAGAACGTCTCGCAGATGAACCAGTTGATTTATTAGAGATTAACGTATCCTGCCCAAATGTAAAAGAGGGTGGTATTGCTTTTGGTCAGAATCCAGATGCTTTATATGAAATTACAAAGGCAATCAAGGCAAAGGCAAAACAGCCAATCGTTATGAAGTTAAGCCCAAACGTTACAGATATTACAGAGATGGCAAAGGCAGCAGAAGCCGGTGGATGTGATGCACTTTCTCTTATCAATACGATTACGGGAATGAAGATTGATATTCACAGACGTAAGTTTGTGCTTGCGAATAAGACAGGCGGTATGTCCGGTCCTGCAATCAAGCCAGTTGCTGTTCGTATGGTTTATCAGGTAAGCCACGCATGTAAGCTTCCAATCATCGGAATGGGTGGTATTCTCACTGGAGAAGATGCCATCGAGATGATGATGGCAGGTGCGACAATGGTTTCTGTTGGAACAGCGAATTTCCATAATCCTCGTGCGACAATGGAAGTATTAGACGGAATGAAGGCATATATGGAAAGATACCATATCGAGGATATTAACGAGATTATAGGATGTATTGACTAAAATATATACTTATTAAATAAGCATATTTGCAGAATACATTTTCCCAGAGCATTTTTCAAACACGCTCCAGCGTGTTGAAAATACAAATAAACTGTGTTAGAATCAGAACAACTAAATGTATTCTTGAAACAGGATATAAATAGAATTTCGAGAATACATAGAAATCAAAAGGATAAATCGGAGGTTGTTATGGAACAATACAAAAAAGAGTTTATAGAATTTATGATTGATTGCAACGTACTGAAGTTTGGTGACTTTGTGACAAAGAGTGGAAGAAAGACTCCATTTTTTGTTAACACAGGATTTTACCGTACTGGCTCTCAGTTAAAGAGATTAGGTGAATATTATGCACAGGCAATTCATGACCATTTCGGTTTTGATTTTGATGTATTATTTGGACCTGCCTACAAGGGAATCCCATTAAGTGTTGCTGCAACAATCGCTATTTCAGAAAAGTACGATAAGGATATCCGTTACTGCAGTAACCGTAAGGAAGTAAAGGACCACGGTGATAAGGGAATTCTCCTTGGAAGCCCAATCCAGGATGGAGATAAAGTTATCATTATCGAGGACGTTACTACAGCAGGTACTTCTATTCAGGAGACACTCCCGATTATTAAGGCGCAGGGCGATGTAGAAGTCGGAGGATTAGTTGTTTCTGTTGACCGTATGGAAAGAGGTCAGGGAGAGAAGAGTGCTCTTACAGAAATCAGTGAAAAGTACGGAATGAAGACAACGGCAATCGTTACAATGGAAGAAGTTGTAGAACATCTTTACAACAAACCATACAAAGGAAAAGTCATCATTGATGATAAATTAAAAGCAGCCATTGATGCATACTATGACCAGTATGGAGTAAAGTAATATTCTGACAGGAGATTTGTATGAACGAAAAGATTTTTAAAACATTGGGACAGATTGGTGCTTCAGGAATTGTTGTTGGAATTATCACAGTAATTGTAGGAGTCAGCGTTGGCGTGGTTTCTATTGTCAGTGGAGCACGTGCCCTGAAATTAAAAGGGAAAATAATGATTTAAAAATGGTGGGAACCGGTTTACATACCGGTTCCTTAAAATGTATTATAGGAAATATAAAAGCAAAAAGAATGGAAACGAGAATAACCAGAGTATTTTTCAAATATGCTCTGAGGGAAAAAGGCTGGGAAAGGAATGAATGAAAACAGAAAGAGGTTAGGGTCTCTAAGCCTTTTATTATTGATTTTATATGGCTGTGTCGTAATATATTTTGTCTTATTCAGCGACCGGCTTGGACGAGGGGATGGCTATAGCACATATCGCTATAACTTAGTTCCTTTTGAGGAAATCCGCCGTTTTATTATATACAGGAATTATGTTTCTGCCGGAGCATTTTTACTAAACTTATTTGGCAATCTGCTTGTATTTTTCCCAATAGGTTTTTTAGTTCCGATATGGAGATTGGAGAAAACCGGATGTATCCGGATTATTATATATGCTTTTTTATTCAGCCTTTGCATAGAGACATTACAGCTTATCACAAAGGTTGGTGTGTTTGACGTAGATGATTTGATGATGAATACGGTTGGTGGTCTGATTGGCTGGATCATCTATTGCATTATCAGATTTATTTATCACAAATGGAAGGCAAAGAATAAAAAGAAAGAAGAAGATTAAAAGATGAAAAGTAAGTGAAAGGAAAGGCCAGAGTATGAATACAAGAAATATTTCCTTTTCTGAGAAAAAGGTTTCAAAGAATGCTGTAATTACATTGGTTATGGGGATTATCATTTTAATAGGTTTTGTGATTTTAACAATATTGTCTGTCGTGACCGGTGGAGGACTGAATGTTATTGGGGGATTAATTGGCTGTATCCTCATGATTCTTGCATTTTTTTGTGTCCTCTGGGGCGTAATGAGCTACGATGATGCGAAAACTAGCCAGAAATACAAAATATCAGGAATCTGCATTAATATTGTGGCGATTTTTATTGGAATTACATTTATTATGATGTGATGATAATTATGCAAAAGTATAGAAAGAGAGGATGATAAGACTTATATGGATTATAGAGAGTTATTTAAAGAGAGCAATAAAGAAGTAGAAGAACGTTTTTTATTGACAAGAGAAAGAATTGGAGAGATTGCTGCCGGAGAGAAAAACGGTATGAAGGAACAGGTTCACCGCTATTTTAAGAAGACTGCACAGTTTTTAGAAAAATGTGCGGCAGATTTTTTATGCATTTCTTCTGATGCGTGGAAATCCTGTTCTTTTGAGCAGATGAAAAGTGAAAATGAATTATTCTATCAGGATATTTTACCTCAGAATTACGGAAAGTCTTTTGCGAATCCTGCATTTGCAGTACAGGAATTAGGAGAAGAGTTTGGTCGGATTCTGAGTTTTTTATATACGGAATTACGTTCTGAGAGAGCTTTTGTTTTCGAGCAAAATCTTGAAAAGATTACAATTTTAAATGAACTGTTTTTAGAAATTTACTGTATGTTTGAAGATGAGACAGTAAGTTATAAGCAGATTAAAGATACAATTTACTGGTTTCTCTATGATTATGCCGATGACTGGGCAGGTTATAGAGTAAGAGAGTTAGTTGATCCGGCACTTGATTTTGCAACTTCTATTATTATGGATTCTGATTTAGGAGATTTGCGGTATTTGTATTCTTATGGAGATTATATTTCAGAAGTAGAACTGAAAACTGCAGAATTTTTAAATGGACTTTCAGACGAAGAAATCGAGCAGATTGCAGCGACATTTACAGAAGGGTACCAGAGAGGATTTGAATTAAAGGGAGTCGATGTTTCTAAAAAAGATACAGTAAATATCCGTTATTCAATTGGATTTGAGAGAGTCATTCGTGCAGCAATCAGGCAGTTTGCAGCTATGGGATTGAAGCCGGTTATTTACAGAGAGGCATTAAATACGTTAAATAAGCGACAGAACCTCCGTATTGGATACATTTCCTCTGATCCAAATCCACAGTATGGTTATGACCACCGCTTTGATAATGCGATTTATCTCGATAAGCGTATGGTTGATCGTAAGATAAGCTGTATGAGAAAAGCATATGAGGAGTATGAACAGGAAGCAGCAGGTTTTGCAGGACCAGCATGTTTCGAAGTGTTTGGAGAAGAACCATTTGAGCCGGTCAATAAGCCGGAAAGCTATCGACTGAGTGAGCGTCAGCAGAGCCTTTCTGTAGAATATTCTTCTTTGTCGAATGAACTGTTAAATGAATTTATTAATCAGGAAGAAAGAAGTTTTACGATTATTGCCTATCCAGTTCCATCTATTGGAGAAAAGTTCCCGGAAATTTTTGAGGAAATCCGTAAAGTCAATACGCTGGATAATGAGTTATATAAAGGCATCCAGCAAAATATTATCAATATTCTTGACCAGGCAGAATCCGTACACATCATGGGTCGTGGAAGGAATATGACAAATCTTACCGTTGCTCTTTGTGATTTGAAAGATGCACAGAAAGAGACAAAGTTTGAAAACTGTCTTGCCGATGTAAATATTCCAGTTGGCGAAGTATTTACTTCTCCGAAATTGAAGGGGACAAACGGACTTTTACATGTGACAGAAGTGTATTTAAATGGTCTTTGTTATAAAGATTTAAAGATTACCTTTAAAGATGGTATGGTAGATGACTATGAGTGTGCGAACTTCCCAGATAAAGAGGATGGACGTAAGTTTATCAAGGAGAATCTTTTATATAACAGAGAGACGCTTCCGATGGGAGAGTGTGCGATTGGAACGAATACAACAGCCTATGTAATGGCTGCGAAGTATGGCATCATGGAGAAACTTCCAATTCTTATCGCAGAGAAAATGGGACCGCATATCGCTATTGGCGATACATGCTATTCTTACTGCGAGGATGTCCGTGTGTATAACCCGGATGGCAAAGAAATCGTGGCAAAAGAAAACGAATGTTCCGCCTTTCGAAAAGAAGATCCGAAGAAGGCGTATTTTAATTGTCATACGGATATTACGATTCCTTATGAGGAACTTTCAAGAATTGCAGCAGTTACTGCTCAGACCGTTGAAGTTCCAATTATGAATGATGTAGCAGAGGAACGCGTAGAGATTCCGATTCTGTTAGATGGAAGATTTGTGTTAGAGGGTACGTTGAAGTTAAATGAGCCTTTTGAGGGAAAATAACAGATACAGTAATTAAAGTTATTAGAGTAGTTATTAAGTCGTGCTGAAAAATAATTTTAAATTATTGAAAAAAAACAATCTTTGCAGGTTGCAATCAAGTAGTAGTGTGATTTTTGTAAAGATAAGTAAAAATAAAGTGAGGAGATACAATGAAGTTAGTAATCAAAAATGGTCGTGTCATGGACCCGGCTTCGGGAAGAGATGAAGTGACAAATATCTGGGTAGAAGATGAAAAAATTATTGGCTTTGGAGAACATCCAGAATGGGCAGAGGAAGCCGAGAAATTAAACGCTGAAGGATGTGTTGTTGCACCAGGGCTTGTTGATGTTCATGTCCATTTCCGTGACCCAGGCTTTACGTACAAAGAAGACTTAGAAACAGGAAGTCGTGCAGCGTCAGCTGGAGGATTTACGACTGTTGTTTGCATGGCAAATACAAAACCAATTGTAGACACACCAGAAGTCCTTCAGGATATTTTAGAGCGTGCAAAGAGCCTTCCAATCCATGTAAAACAGGCCTCAGCGGTTTCAAAAAATTTTGAAGGAAAAGAATTAGTAGACTTTGATGCAATGGTAGAAGCGGGTACCTGCGGATTTACGGACGATGGAATTCCTCTGACCAATGCAGGGTTTATCAAAAAAGCAATGGAAGAGGCAGCAAGAGTCGATATGCCGATTTCACTTCATGAAGAAGACCCTACACTGAATGAAGTAAATGGTGTGAACAAGGGAGTCATTTCTGACAAAATGGGTATTGGCGGAGCACCGGCAATTTCCGAAGATGTGATGGTTGCCAGAGATGTAATGCTTGCCCTTGAGACAGGAGCTAAAGTAGATATTCAGCACATCTCTTCCGGCCGTTCGGTTGACTTAGTTCGCCTTGCAAAGAAGAAAGGCGCGAAAGTATATGCGGAGGCAACCCCACATCATTTTACATTAACAGAAGAAGATGTGCCGAACTATGGAACGATGGCAAAGATGAACCCACCACTTCGTACCGAGTGGGATAGAACAAAGATAATCGAGGGACTGGCAGATGGAACGATTGATATGATTGCAACTGATCATGCTCCTCATGCCATCGAAGAAAAAGAAAGGGAATTTACAAAAGCACCAAGTGGAATCGTCGGATTGGAAACTTCCCTTTCTCTTGGAATTACCAGTCTTGTAAAAAGAGGTTATCTTACAATGATGCAGCTTCTTGAAAAAATGACAGTGAACCCGGCCAGACTTTATAAATTTGACTGTGGAACTTTAGAAGAAGGAAAGGCAGCGGACATTGTAATTTTTGCGCCGGATGAAGTCCGCACTGTAGAATCTTTCGAATCGAAGGCGGAAAATTCTCCATTTCTTGGTGCACAGTTATACGGAAAAGTGAAGTATACCATCTGTGATGGTAAAGTTGTATATCGCGGCTAACAATAATCGTGTCGTTTTTTGGCATATCGTGAGTGTACATCTGAAAAAATTTATGCTAGAATGAAAAAGATATCAGTACAATTCTGGAGGAAGTTATGATTAATCAGTTAGTAAAAGGAATCAAAGAAAAAGACGCACCTATCGTTGTTGGTCTTGACCCAATGCTTTCTTATGTGCCAGAGCATCTTGTAAAGGATGCATTTGCTGCATACGGAGAGACATTAGAAGGTGCCTGCGAAGCAATCTGGCAGTTCAATAAGGGCATTATTGATGCAACTTATGATCTGATTCCGGCAGTGAAGCCACAGGTTGCCATGTATGAGCAGTTTGGTGTTGAGGGAATGAAAGCCTTCAAAAAGACTTGTGACTATGCCAAGAGCAAAGGTCTTGTTATCATCGGAGATATCAAGAGAGGAGACATTGGTTCTACTTCTGAAGCCTATGCGATTGGTCATGTTGGAACTGTAAAGATTGGCGAGCATATATACTCCCCATTTACAGAAGACTTTGTAACCGTAAACCCATATCTCGGTTCTGACGGAGTAAAGCCTTTCTTAAAAGTATGTAAAGAGAATAATAAGGGTGCATTTATCCTTGTAAAGACATCCAATCCATCCAGCGGAGAATTCCAGGATAGAGAGATTGATGGAAAGCCTCTTTACGAGATTGTTGCCGAGAAGGTAGCAGAATGGGGAGAAGAAGTGATGGGTGAAGATTACAGCTACGTTGGAGCAGTAGTTGGAGCAACATATCCAGAGATGGGAGCAGCCCTTCGTAAGATTATGCCAAAGAACTATATCCTTGTACCAGGATATGGTGCACAGGGTGGAAAAGGTAAGGACTTAGCACCATTCTTTAATGAAGACGGACTTGGAGCTATCGTAAACTCCAGCCGTGGAATTATCTGTGCTTACCAGAAAGACCCTTATAAAGAAAAGTTTAGTCCAGTGGACTATGCAGATGCCAGCCGCCAGGCAGTCCTTGATATGAAGGAAGATTTAAAGAACGCTTTTGTAAAATAAGTAAAATCATTATAAAGGAGAGCAGAACAATGGCTAAAGTAGGTATTGTAATGGGCAGCGATTCAGATATGCCAATCATGGCAAAAGCTGCCGATGTACTCAAGGAACTTGGAATCGACTTTGATATGACAATTATCTCTGCACACAGAGAGCCAGAAGAATTTTTCGCTTACGCAAAAGGTGCAGAAGAAAAAGGTTACAAAGTAATTATCGCTGGAGCTGGAAAGGCAGCACATCTTCCAGGAATGTGTGCCGCAATCTTCCCAATGCCAGTTATTGGTATTCCAATGAAGACATCTGATTTAGGTGGTGTAGATTCTTTGTACTCCATCGTACAGATGCCGAGCGGCATTCCGGTAGCAACCGTTGCTATCAATGGCGGTGCCAATGCCGGAATCCTGGCAGCAAAGATTCTTGCAACTTCCGATCCGGAACTGCTTGCAAAACTGAAAGCATATACACAGGAAATGAAAGAGCAGGTTGAGGCAAAAGACGCAAAACTGCAGGAAACAGGATACCGTAACTACAGTAAATAAAAACAAAGGACAAGGGAGGTTCACCATGGATTACAAGAACGCAGGAGTAGATATTGAAGCTGGATACAAATCAGTAGAATTAATGAAAGAGCATGTAAAGAAAACCATGCGCCCGGAGGTATTAGGCGGCCTTGGCGGTTTTTCCGGCGCTTTTTCCCTGGCAAAAATCAAAGAAATGGAAGAGCCGGTGCTGCTTTCCGGTACAGACGGATGCGGAACCAAGGTGAAGCTCGCCATGATTCTTGATAAACACGACACCATCGGCATTGATGCCGTTGCCATGTGTGTGAACGATATCGCATGTGCCGGCGGAGAACCGCTGTTCTTCCTCGACTACATCGCATGCGGAAAGAACTATCCGGAGAAGATCGCTTCGATCGTAAAAGGCGTTGCAGAAGGCTGTCTGCAGTCCGATGCGGCACTGATCGGCGGTGAGACCGCAGAGCATCCGGGCCTGATGCCGGAGGATGAGTACGATCTGGCAGGTTTTGCTGTCGGCGTATGTGACAAGAAAGACATGATTACCGGTGAAAATCTGGCAGCCGGAGACGTACTGATCGGCATGGCTTCCACCGGCGTTCACAGCAACGGATTTTCTCTTGTCCGCAAAGTTTTCGATATGACAAAAGATTCTTTAAATACATACTATGATGAGCTTGGCGCAACCCTCGGCGAGACCCTGCTTGCACCGACCCGTATCTACGTAAAAGCACTCCGCGCCATCAAAGATGCCGGTGTAACCGTAAAAGCATGCAGCCACATCACCGGAGGCGGCTTCTACGAGAACATTCCGCGTATGCTCAAAGACAACACCGTAGCCGTTGTACAGAAAGACAGCTACACCGTACCGCCGATCTTTGATCTGATGGCAAAGAAAGGCAATATCGACGAGCAGATGATGTACAACACCTACAATATGGGGATCGGCATGATTCTGGCTGTGGATGCGGACTGTGTGGATAAAGCCATGGAAGCGATCCGCCAGGCGGGAGAGACGCCCTATGTGATCGGCCATATCGAGGCGGGAGAAAAAGGACGCAGGAAAGCGATTCCTTTCCTGCGCCATATTTTGTCGATACCCAGCGAGAGCGTATGGTTCAGCTGATCGTATGTACCGGCGATGGAGTCAAACATGCGCCTGACTTGTGTCGTTTTGTGCTCCTCGTTGTTGTAGGGTAGAATCTGTTCTGAACCGTACTTCGCCATATCCGTTTATCTTATTTGTTGAGATATTCGGTTACGTTCTTTTCGATACGGGAAAGGAGATTGTCCGTATCGCCTTTTTCGAACTTCTCGCCTGTGATGTGTTCATACAGTTCGATGTAGCGTTCGCTGATACCGTCTACGATAGCCGGAGTCATTTCGGGAACTTTCTGGCCAGCCTTGCCTTGGAAATCGTTTTCCATCAGCCATTCGCGGACAAACTCTTTGGAGAGTTGCTTCTGCGGTTCGCCTTTGGCAAAACGTTCTTCGTAGCCTTCGCTGTAGAAATAGCGGGAAGAGTCCGGTGTATGGATTTCGTCCATCAGGTAGATCTTGCCGCCATGCTTGCCGAATTCGTACTTTGTGTCGACAAGGATCAAGCCGCGTTCGGCAGCAATTTCCGTACCGCGTTTGAAGAGGGCGAGCGTGTATTTTTCCAACAGTTCG
>ERZ780162.2779-NODE-2779-length-10575-cov-2.567586_pt1 | contig 10575 bp, 11 predicted proteins | sample MGYA00511474_ERZ780162 | MGnify/ENA primary metagenome ERZ780162 (study PRJEB29588, sample SAMEA2143633) | human gut metagenome | biome: human gut; feature: human-associated habitat; material: faeces | place: Denmark | collected 2008/2010 ...
GTTCTTCCAGGATTTTTATGCCGCCTCCGGCGGCGGAAGGAGAGGAAATGAAACTGGATGCTATCCACCACGTTGCGATCATCGTATCCAATTATGAACGTTCCAGACATTTTTACGTCAATCTGCTCGGCTTTGAGGTTATCCGGGAAAACTATCGGAAGGAACGGGGCGATTACAAGCTGGATTTGAAGCTGGGCGACTGCGAGCTTGAGATTTTCGGTATTCCGGGAAGTCCGAAAAGGCCCAGCTATCCCGAGGCATGCGGTCTGCGCCATCTCGCCTTCCGCGTTTCCGATATGGATGAGGCAGTCTCCTGGCTCCATGGGCTCGGCATTGAAACGGAACCGGTACGGATCGATGAATTCACGCAGAAAAGAATGACCTTTTTCAAGGATCCGGACGGCCTGCCTCTGGAGCTTCATGAATAAAATGTCCCGAAAAAACTTTGCGAATGAGAAAGGAGTGTCCATGACGTACGAAACTGACTTTTTCTCCGCCAATGGCCCCGATGGCGGCGGCTTTTCTCCCCTGTCCATCGCCGTGATGGCGGACATTCACGGAAACGATACTGCGCTGGAGCGCTGCCTTTCGGATGCGGAAAAAAGGGGCATCCGAAACTATCTGTTTCTCGGCGACTATGCCGGGGAGCTCGCCCATCCCGAGCGGGTGATGCAGCTTTTGTACGGGCTTTCCCGCCGGTACTCCTGTCTTTTCATCCGCGGCAACAAGGAAAATTACTGGCTGGATCACCGGAAAAATGGGGAAAAGGGCTGGAAAGAAAAGGATTCCATCACCGGCTGCATGTTATACAGCTATCGTCGTCTGACGGAGGAAGATCTGGATTTCTTCTCCCGGATGGAACCGGTACGGCAGATTTCCCTGCCCGGACTTCCACCGTTTATTGCCTGCCATGGCTCTCCAAAACGGATCAATCAGAAAATGCTTCCCGACAACCCGGAAACGCTTTCCCTCATGGAGGAAAGCCCCTGCCCTCTCATTTTATGCGCCCATACGCATATTCAGCAGAAAATCATGCACCGGGGCGTTACCGTCCTCAATCCGGGCTCCGTTGGCGTGCCGCTTTTTCCATCAGACGCGGCCCCTTCCGGCGGCCGGACACAGTATCTGATCCTGCATGCGCGTCCCGAAACCTCTCCGGATTCAGCGTATCCGGGACGGTGGGAGGAAGAAATGGTGACTCTGGAGTATGACGCCGCTGAGGCAATCCGGGAGCTTCATGCCACCGGCCTGTATGACAACGCACCCGTCTGGTGCCGGATCACGGAGCTTCTTCTGCAGGGCTTCCCGTTGTCCCATGGAACCGTGCTGGGGCGGGCAATGCAGCTTGTCGAGGAAGAAACCGGAAGCTGCCGCTGGCCGGACATTCCGGAGACTTTCATGGAAAGAGCGCTTGTGGAACTGGGCGGCAGCCTTGCCCCTTCACATGACTGACAATTCTCAGAGGAAGGCGGCCCTGCCGCTTTCCTCAGCGAAGGAGCTGATCCGGAAAGGAGATTGGATTTCAATGGATGGAACACTGAATCACATGACAACCATTTACATTCAGCAGGACGACAGAATCCTGCTTCTCTATCGCATCGGCTCTTCCGAGGTTGCGCCATGCTGGTGCGGGATCGGCGGCCATTTTGAAAAGGAAGAACTGAACGACGCAAAGGCCTGCGTGCTCCGGGAACTGTATGAAGAGCTGGGTGTTCCGGAAAGAGATCTTCTTCATCTCCGCCTGAAATATGTAACGCTGCGGCTGCGAAAAGGACAGATCCGGCAGATTTATTATTTCTTTGCGGATCTGAAGCCGGGCGCATCCGTCCGCCTTTCCAGCGATGAAGGCATTCCGAAATGGTTTCACCTGGATGAACTTTCCGGACTGGAAATGCCTTTCACCGCCAGATACGTCCTGCAGCATTATCTGGAAACGGGGCAGACGGATCAGGACGTCTACTGCGGAACTGCCGTGCCGGACGGCGTGAGATTCACCCCGCTCCGGGAGTTTAACTGAAGAAATGGAGGCTCGTATGCAAAAGAAATGGCTGATCCTGTGCACCGCCGTCCTCGCCCTGTCCGTTTGTACAGGCTGCGGAGACTGGGTGGCACGAATGAAGAAAAACTGGGAGCTGGCGGCATCCATGGAATCCACTGGTTCCATGGAATCCTCTGGTTCCATGGAATCCGTTAGTTCCATGGAATTCACAGAGCCGGAAAGCGAAGCGACTTCCGAAACGGATTCCGAAGCCCAGCTCCCGGCAGAGACAGAGACACGGACGGAAACAATCTCTGACGATCCGGCGGAAAAAGCTACGCTCTCACAGGAAGAGCTCGCCGGTTTCGAAAGCTTTCTCAATGACGTGGCAAACAACGGGTTTCTCTGCTGTACCTACGAGGATGTAAGGCAGGCCGATCTGAATGAAATTTTTTATAACGGCGCAGGTCTTGAGCAGCAGCCGCTGACGGACGGCCTCCGGCAGGCTTACGAAGCGCAGGCGGGAGAAATTTCCACCGATACGATCCGTCTGACCACTGCACAGATCGACGGATTCCTTCGGGAAAAAACAGGCTACGGATTCTCCGAATTTCAGCCGCCGTCCTGGTGGACATATCTGGAAGAGTATGACATCTGGATGACCCAGCACGGAGATACGAACATGATGAGCGTCGTCTGTGACAGCGGCGTTCGGACAACGGACGGCATGGTCGTCCTTTCCTGTCATATTCCTGGCTACGGGGACGGTTCCGGCGGTTTCTCCCTGACAGTAACTCTCAGAGAAACGGAAAGCGGATACCGGTTCGTAAAGAATGAAGCTGATACAGGCACTCTTTTGGAAGAGGGAAAAAACAAGGCTGCGCAAATTCCCGGTCAGTCTGACGCTTCCTTCGATCCTGCCTGTATCTCCGGTTTTTCCACATCGGCGGATACCTCCGCCGTGTCCGATTTTCAGACCTGGGGCGATTTTGGCTCCATCACAGAGGAAGCGCTCTACGGGACCTGGTACTGCCCGGCGGATGGAGCGGATACGGAAACGGTCCTGCTTTTATCCGGGACGGGCGCGCGTGTCTACTATCCCCTTCTGGACCTCTACGGAGATCAGTTCTATTCCTGGGAGGTGGAGGATAGAAGCGCCTCCGGCCTCTGTCCGGCGCTGAAAATTTATTTTCAGGGGACGGACAGCGGACCGCTGGCCTATTATATTGCAGGCCTGACTCCGGAATACTTCTGGTGCAATTCCCAGCAGTGTATTTTCTACAGACAATAGAGGCCCACCGCCTCTCCTATTCCTTTGTGAAGCGCTTCAGGAATCCGGCGGACAGACAGCCCAGAGCCATCAGGGCCGCCGCGGTGGGAAGAAGGACCGGCCAGACGCTTTCGGAAAACAGATCGAACAGCAGGCCGTAAACCACCTGCCCTGCAGGCTGGGCGCAGGTGGAAAGAGCGATTACACAGGCCATGATTTTCCCGGTCAGATGTTCCGGTGTGCTCTCCTGTATCATGGACAGAGCCAAAACGGAAAACATGCTGCAGACCGCCTGCGCGATGCAGAAGCAGGCAAGCAGGAGCAGATATCTGACGATGACGGAAAGGGGCAGAAGGAATGCCGCTCCCGCCGGAATCAGAACTGCCCCTGCCATAATCAGCAGGCTCTGCAGACCGTTTTTCTGAAGCCTTCCGGCCAGAAGCCCCACCATCAGCGCCCCGGCGACGGAAGCACCTCCCATCAGGCTCTCCGCCGCCCCGTAATGACCTGCGGACAGGCCGAGCACATTTCTCACCAGAAACGGCAGGGCCCCGTTCCCACGACAAAGAAGCTGGCCAGCGCCGCCAGAAGGAGCAGCCGGAACACCTCCGGACGTTTTTTCAGCAGAAAATCCTTGCTCTCTCCCAGATCCTGCCGCAGAATCTGACGGACCTTCTGTCCGCCGGGCCGTCTCTGAAAGCGAAGCCGGATGAAGCATTCCAGCAGGGCCGTCAGGAAAAAGCAGGCCGCACACACGGCGAGCACGGGCCGGATACCGACGGCCGTATAGAACAGGCTTCCCAGAAAGGGTGTGACCAGCCCGGCGACTGCCTGAACCTGGCTGACCGCCGCGTTTCCCTTCAACAGATTTTCTCCCGTCTGCATCTGCGGCACACAGGCCTGTACCGTGGGCGACTCGAAGGCTCCAAGAATTCCCAGAACCACCTGAAGAATGCCGATGAGAAGAAGGATCGGCCCCTCCTGACCGGGCAGATGGGCCCAGCTGGTTCCATGGAATCCACTGGTTCCATGGAATCCACTGGTTCCATGGAATCCGCAGATCCCCAGAAGGGTGAGAAAAACTGCCGTTCCCGAAAACGCATCCAGCGCCACCATCATGTTTCTCCGGTTCAGCCGGTCCGCAAGGAGTCCCCCGATGGGCGCAAGAAGTACCTGAGGAACCGTGGCCACGGCCAGAAGTCCGGCAAAAATGGATGCTGAGCCCGTTTGTTCCAGCACATACATGGAAAGAGCGAACTTCAGCGTATAGTTCCCGATCAGGGAAAAAACCTGCCCCAGCAGAAGCAGGGTAAAATTTCTGTTGAAAAGCTTTTCTTTCATCTATCCCTCCATTTCTTCCGCCCGTCTGAGCAGATCCAGCACAGCCAGCGCAGCCGCAGCCGTTATAAACGCCGCCCCTGCAGCGGGAGCCGCCGGAGTCACCATCGCGGCGGAGGCGAGCTGGCAGGCGGCGGAAGCCAGCAGAACGGACGCCACCACCGCAGCGGGAACGGATTTTTTCACAAAACCGATCCAGACGGAGACCAGGCCGAGTCCTGCCGCCATCAACGCACAGACGGCCAGAAAAGACACCGCTTTCAATACCGCTTCGCCGTCCAGCCGGTCCGCACACAGAGGAAATATCCCTTCTGTCAGAAAGAAAATCCCAAGAACCCCGCATCCGCACAAAAGCATGGCACCCGCCGCGTAGCCGGAAACTGCAAGCAGCTTCGCTGCCATCAGCCGCCGTCCCGGAACCGGCCAGGAAAGAAGCAGTGCAGCTCTCCCTCCCCGGTATTCCTCCACCACCATCCTGCTTCCCAGCACGGCTGCCAGAATGGCGAAGGCCGCCATGGAGAGCACTCCGTTCATGACCCCCAGACCCTCATAGGTAATAAAAAGTACCTCGCCGGCATCCGCCGGATCAAAGTGGGGAATCGCGGCAAGCAGATAAAGTATTCCCAGCAGGCAGAGGGCGATGATTCCCGAAGCCAGATGGAAGGGACGCAGATTCCCTTTTGTAGCCTCAAGGCCAATGAGCGTTTTCAGTCTGCAGGCGTTTCCGTCATTCCTTTTCATAGTTTCTCTCTCCTCTCCGCCACCCGTATAAAAAGCTCCTCCAATCCGCCGGGGAAGCGCTCCTGCGCCTCCTTCGGAGAGAACTCCTCCAGAAGCCTTCCTTCCTCCAGAATGCCGATGCGGCCGGCGGTCTTCTCCAGTTCCGACAGAATGTGGCTGGAAAGCAGAATGGTCATCCCCTCTTCCTCTGCCAGTCCCGCAAGGAGCCCGCGCAGCGCCCGGATTCCCAGCGGATCCAGCCCGTTAGCCGGTTCATCCAGAATCAGAAGCTCGGGTCTGTGAACGATGGCGCGGGCGATGGCAAGCCGCTGACGCATTCCAAGAGAAAAGGCAGATACAGGCTGCTTTCCTGTATCGGAAAGTCCCACCCTTTCCAGCGCATCCCCAATCCGGGAGTCCATTTCCCCGGAAAATCCCATATAAGCCAGATGCAGCCTCAGATTATCCACGGCGGACAGATGCTCATAGAAAACCGGCGTCTCGATCAGGCTGCCGGTGCGCCGGAGAATCTCTTCTTTTTCCTTTACGCTGTCGAAGCCCAGCACCTGTGCCCGCCCAGCGGATGGCCGCAGCATGCCGAGAAGCAGCTTGAACAGCGTGGTTTTTCCCGCACCGTTCCGGCCGACCAGGCCGTAGATGCTGCCCTGCTCCACCCGCAGGCTCACATCCTTCACCACCTCCCTTCCCTCAAAGGCACGCGTCAGCTGTCTGGTTATCACTGTGTCGCTCATAATGACCCCCTTGCTTTCTTTTTAATACCTTCCGAATGTATGTATAATTTCAAAAAAAGAAAGGAGACTCGTCTCCTGTTTGCATACCTTCGAAAGGTATGTATCTCTTTAAAAAAACTGCCCTCTCATTCAACAGGGCTTTTCTTCCATGTGTCGTTAACGTTCAGCGATATACTGATGAAGGTTAACGACACCTTTTTTCTTTTCATTCACGGTGGCCTCTCCCGGGAATTTCTATTTCAGGGATCCTGTTCCTGGAATATTTATTTCGGGAATACTCATTCCGCATCCTTCTTCTCTTCAGCAGCTTCAAATTTTCTGAAATAGCTTTCCGCCAGGCCCAGAATCTCCTCATCGATGACAGGAAGGCCCATCCGGTCCAGCATCTCCCCGATGAACCGGAACTTATGAAGCATCTGCTCCGCCGAAGCCGGAAAAACGGAAGGGGCAAGCCACAGACTGGTAAGAATCGGAATCAGTTCGGCCAGCTCCCTTGCATACTCCGTATGGATCGAACCGTCCCGGTTTCCCTCCTCGATCAGCCGGTAAAAATACGGTGTCAGCACACGGCGGTTGGCGTCGATCATGCCCGCCAGCACCCTGGGATTCTTCAGGATTGGGATGGACTGGATATTCATATCCTGTCTGTCCCGGTCGGACTGATTCAGCCGTATCATCTCCCTGATCTTCTCAAGGCCGTTCAGATCATCCCGCCCCATAACGGCCTCAAAGGGATTGTTTTCCTCAAACATCCGGTCCCCCACCGCATCCATGATTTCCTCCTTGGATTTGAAATGATGGTAGACCGCTCCTTTTGTCAGCCCGTCCAGCTCGTCCACGATATCCTGGATCGTGGTGTTCTCATAGCCCTTTTCCAGAAACAGCCGCTGGGCGGCGTCCAGAATCCGCTCCACCGTGATCTCCGGATATTTGTTCCGCGCCATGGCAGCCTCTCCTTTCCTGAAAGCATTCGCATACATTCTTCTGGTATGTATTGAAGTGTAGCATATTCCCGCCGGCCGGTCAATCCTTTTTTGAGCCGCCTGTTTCCCTTTTATCCGCAGATCTCAAGGATAAATTCCGCACACCGGTCCATTGCCTCTATTGCCGTTTTGAACGGAGACATCTGAAAAACATGCCACATCCCCTCGAATATATCCAGCCTCACCGGCACGCCCGCATGATGCATGTTCTTCTGCAGCCGGGAGGAATCGCTCAGGAGCACTTCGTTATCTCCCACCTGGATGTAGGTGGCAGGGAAGCCTGTAAAATCCGCAAAAAGCGGAGAAATATGGGGATCCCTGCAGTCCTCGCCGGGCGCATAGTTTTCCGTCATTTCCCGCAGATATTCCGCATCCAGCACCGGGTCCACCTCCGCCCTGCTCTCATGACTCTTTCCTGAAGCCGTCAGATCTGTCCAGGGAGAAAGCAGAACCAGACCGCGGGGCAGAAATCGGCCCTGCTCCTTCAGCGTCAGCGCCAGTGAAAGGGCCAGATTTCCGCCCGCGGAATCGCCAGCAACAATTACATCTGACGCGCCGAAGCCCTGCAGCATCAGATAGTTCCAGGCTTTCATGGCATCCTGCGGCGCCGCAGGATAAGGATGCTCCGGCGCGAGTCTGTAATCAAAGCAGAACACGTCCATGGAAACGGCGGCGGCGAGCTTCGTTGTCAGCGTTCTCGCATAAATACAGCTTCCCGTGGAATATCCGCCGCCGTGACAGTAAAGAATCACCCGCCTTTTCGCATGCGGACGGCGGACGCGCACCCATTCACAATGCATTCCCTCCACATCCACGGCTTCAATATCCATTTCCCGGCTGTTTCCCAGAAGCGCCCCGAAGGAATCCTGAGACTGCCTGTGCTTCTGGATGTCCTCGTGCTCCACCACGCTGTGGACCCTTTTGATCAGCTTCATCAGACTCTGATTCTGCTCCTGTGTACGTCCTGTTTTTTCGTCAACCCTTGCTTTCCGAAAAATTGCCATCTTCACCTCCATGCCGAAGCGTTCTTATGCTGAGACCGCGCGGTATTTTCCTCTCATTTTTTCCGGCTTTCACCTTTCCCAATCCTATCACAGAACGGCTGATGCGTAAAGCGGAGAAATTCCCCATATACTTAATATACTTATGCCGGATATGCGGGAAGGCTTTGCCAAAAGCCCGCCGTGTAGGTTTGTCAAAAGCCCGCCGTCGCTTGCACTGTCTTCCAAAACAGCCTATAATGAAGAAAAAGACCTGCCGCGACACGTTTTTCACATTACCAGAAAAACACAGCATACTGCTGTCTCCGGCAGAATTTGAAAGGAATCAGCATGCCGTTTGAGAAAGACGTAAATAAAAAACAGAAAAAAACGGGTTCTGCCCCGGCCGGGCAGAGAGACTGGTACCGGCTGGATCTGTCCGCCACGGTTTATCCCACCCTGCAGAGGAAAAATTTTTCTTCTGTCTACCGTCTTTCCGTTCTCCTGAAGGAGCCCATTCGTCCGGAGGTTCTTCAGAAAGCGGTGGATATTGCGCTGAAGCGCTTCCCAACCTATAAGGTTGCCATCCACAGGGGACTGTTCTGGCGTTATCTGGAGCCAAACACCCGGCCCGGTCCCTTTGTTCAGCCGGATATTGCCAATCCCTGCATGCCCATGTATTTCAAGGCCGGGAACCGCTACCTGCTGCGCATCTACTATTATGACCGCAGAATCTCCCTGGAATGCCATCACTGCCTCGGAGACGGCACCGGCGGCATGTGTGTGCTGCAGACCATCACTGCGGTCTATCTGCGGCTGCTCGGAGCGGAGATTTCAAACGGCGGCTTTGTGCTCGACGTCAATGAGGAACCCGACCCGGAGGAGCTGGAGGACGCCTACATGCGCTATGCGAACGCGCAGGTCTGTCCCCCCAGACCCGCAGAGAAAACCTACCGCGTCCGCGGTACGCCGGAACCCTTCCACACCTTCAACATCATCGATGGAATCATGTCGGTCAAAGAGGTGAATGCGGCAGCGAAAAAGTATGGGGCCACCATCACGGAATATCTCAACTCCGTGCTGCTCTATGCCCTTCTGAATAAACAGCTTCAGGACCCTCATTTCCGCCTGTATCCCGTCCGGATCGCCCTGCCCGTGAATCTGCGGCGTTTTTTCCCATCCAAAACGCTGCGCAATTTCATCACGATGGTATATCCATCCATCGATCCCAGGCTTGGGAACTATACCTTTGAGGAAATCGTCGTCGAAGTGCGGAATTTCATGCGCTACTATATCAATGAGAAATTCTTACGCGGCGATATCACCACCAACGCGGCAACCAAGCGCAATCCCTTCATCCGCATCGTTCCGCTTTTCATTAAGGACATTGTGGTGCGCACCTTCTACCGCCGCGTGCAGGACAGAAATTCCTCCGCGGGCCTGACCAACATGGGGGCCCTGAAGGTACCTGAGGATATGAAGCCCTATATTGAACGGTTCGATATCTACATGGGACAGCCATTTTCCTCCCGCACCAACTGCGCTATCGTGAGCTTTGAGGATACCCTCACCGTCAATTTTGCCAGCTGCATCATTGAGGCGGATGTGGAACGCCTGTTTTTCCGAAAGCTCGTGGAGGACGGCATCCGGGTGAAAATAGAAAGCAACCGGACCTTTCACGAAGAATAAAAAAAGCCTGAAAAAGCCGGCCCTCTGCGGCGCCGGCGGAATGGAGCGAATATGTCATATTGTGTCAACTGCGGCGTTAAGCTGGACGATTCCCTTGACCGCTGCCCCTTATGCAACACGCCTGTCATCAATCCCAATGAGGTTACCCATCAGAAAGCGGTTCCTCCGTTTCCAAAGGAACGTGGACAGGTGGAGCCTGTCAAAAACCAGGACGTAATCCTTCTTTATTCCCTGGTTCTGATCGCCGCATCTGTTTCCTGCGGGCTGCTGAACTTTTTTGTTTTCAGCTCCACACCCTGGTCTCTGTACATTATCGGGGCCTGTGTCATCCTCTGGGTTGCCGCCATCCCCGTTTTCATGTACACCAGACTGTCCATCTACTTTTCTCTGCTGCTGGACGGACTGGCGGTCAGCCTCTATGAGTATCTGATCACCTTCAACACGCCGACGGTGGAATGGTTTCTCGTCCTCGCTCTGCCGATTACGGCCATCACCACTGCACTCGCCATTCTCACCGCCTTTTTAAACCGCCATGTTTCCTCGTCCTTCCTGGCAATGGCGCTGTACATCTTCGTGGGGATCGCCATTCTCTGCGTGGCGATTGAACTGCTTGTCAGGAATTTTCTCGCTCTGCCCCTGCTTCTCACCTGGTCAGCCGTCGTTCTCACTGCCTGCGCCATCATCGCCGCAGCTCTGATCACGATTCTTTCCAGAAAGCGCCTGCGGAATGCGGTGCGGAGACGTCTTCACTTCTGACCGGACAGCAGGTCGCGCAAGCGGCAATTACCTTTCCGCCGCAGCGCGATTGCCGTCAGGCAATAATTTTCGGGAAATCTTTGATTGCCTGTGCGCCGAGTGTGCATCT
>ERZ780162.2785-NODE-2785-length-10556-cov-3.122179_pt1 | contig 10556 bp, 11 predicted proteins | sample MGYA00511474_ERZ780162 | MGnify/ENA primary metagenome ERZ780162 (study PRJEB29588, sample SAMEA2143633) | human gut metagenome | biome: human gut; feature: human-associated habitat; material: faeces | place: Denmark | collected 2008/2010 ...
CTCTCCAGCCTATTTTTTCATTCAGGATCAGGCCAAGACCGCCAGCGCCTACGTACCCCAGAATCGAAGCATACCGCACATTTCCCTCAAAGCAGAATAAACAATTGGATAAATACGCAGGGAGCACCTGGGGGATGATTGCATTGATAAAGCATCTGAGCTTACTCGCCCCCAGAGCTTCCGCCGCTTCATACGCTCCCATATCCGCTGTTTCGATCAACTCATACAGCTGTTTCCCCACATATGCGAAAGTGAAAACCGCAATGGCACAGGTTCCCGCAAGAGTTCCAAGACCAAACATATATGTTGCGATCAAAGCCGTAACCAGCGTCGGAAGTGTACGGGCAATACTTAAAAACAACCGTGTCAGCATTATGATGATCCTGTTTTTTACAATATTACTGGAAGCAATAATAGAAAAAGGGATCACCACAACAGAACCGATAACCGAGCCCAGCAGAGACATTTTAATGGTATCAAACAGCGGAGTCCATATCTGCTGTATATAATCCCACTTCGGAGGAAACATCTGGGCAATGATCACGAAAAACTGCTCTCCTCTGGAAAGCAGGGTAGACAGGCTGAATCCTGTTATCTCACCAGATATTATGATCACTGCCAATAATACGATCAAGATCAACGGTGTCCTGGATCTGGATTCCTTGATCACCTTTCCGTTTTCCAGCATCATAACCTTAGGCGGAAATATCCTATCATACAATTTCATGCAGCTTCCCCTGCCTTTCCTTTATAAATCTCATTCAATATGTCTTCTGTTACATCCGCCGATTTCCCATCATAAATGATTTTTCCTGCACGGATACCGATAATGCGGTCTGCATACTCTAAAGCAAGCTCCACATGATGGATATTAATAAGTATGGTGATATTCATTTCCTTGTTTATCCGCTTAAAATCATCCATAACCTTTTTGGCGGTTACAGGATCCAGTGCAGCTACCGGTTCATCTGCAAGGATGATCTGAGGATTCTGTGCCAAAGTCCTGGCGAGCGCTACTCTTTGCTGCTGTCCTCCTGACAACTGGTCTGCTCTGATATATGCTTTATCAAGGATCCCTACTTTATCCAGTGCTTCCAGTGCCTCCAGCCTTTCACCTTTTTTATAAATCCCGAACAGGACTCTCAAAAACGGCATGTCCGGAACTTTAGCAGTCAGTACATTTTTAATCACCGTTGTACGTGTCACAAGATTAAAAGACTGAAAGATCATACCGATTTTTCTTCTGAATTTTCTCAACGTTTTGCCTTTCAGACTGCTTACGTCTGTTCCATCTACTTCCAGTTTTCCATCTGTTATGTCGATCATTCGGTTGATCGTCCGGATTAGTGTAGACTTGCCCGCACCGGACAAACCAATGATTGCGACAAATTCCCCCTGCTCAATCTGAAGGTTTACATCATCCAATCCTTTCACGCCATTGGAATATATTTTCGAAACATGTTTAAACTTTATCATTCTTACATCCTCTCTGTGTACTAAATCAAAAAAGACGGGGATCGCTCCCCGCCTCCGCATATCAGTGTGACCTACTGAGCATTTAATTCCTGGATCAGTTCTTGAGCTTTTCTCTCATTATCGTAATCAGAAGATTTTGCCGGTTTATAACCTGTGTGGCTGTAAATTGCGATTACTTCTTTTCCTTCGTCCGTGTTGCCGATATTGATAAATGCGTTAGAAAGTGCTTCTTTAAAGTCATCTGTCATGATCGGGGAATTTTTGCTGACACTGACTGTATCATTATAGATCGCCGGTGTAACACCGATCACGTCCGTCTCTGTCGTATCCCAGATAGACCCGGTTCTTCCATATTCACTGTTCCACTGATCCACATAATCATTTCTCACGTCTGCATAAGCGAGAACAATATCAACCTGGCCTGACGCAAGTCTTGCCATAGCGCTTCCATAGGAATCTGACTGAACAGTATGCTCAAGATCTGTAATGCCCTTGCCATAGTTGTCCTGCAGCCATAATGCCGGATAAATATATCCTGCCGGAGAGGTTGAATTCATCACACTCCAGTTTGCACTGTTGAGGTCATCCCAGGTAAGTTCCTCCCCATTGTTCACTTTCTCTGCCAGTTCCTGTCCTTTTTCAGAAGGACCTGCAATGATCAGCGCTCGATAAGAAACTACCTGGTCTGCGGTTTTTTCTGTCGGTTTTCCATCATTCCAATCTTTCGCATTATCAGAATCTTTATTTAAGCCGTCTCTTGTTGCTGTTAAAAGCACATCACACCCGTCATCATATAATACATATGTACCTCCGGGGATCAATCCAACGTCTGCTGTTCCTGCGGAAAGGGCCTCTCCAACAGCTTCATAGCTGGTTCCTACTGTAATGTCTACTTCCCCGACATCATACCCTTCTTTCCCAAGTTCTGTCTTCAGCATATCCTTTAAGGGTTCTGTTGCAGTAATGATTTCGTCCGGATCTTTCGAGGGAACAAATGCAACATTCAATTTCTCTATTGTCTTATTCCCTGAATCCTCACTTGTCTGGTCCTGCGCAGATGTATCTGCTCCGGTTGTATCAGATGAACTTCTACAGCCTGCCAGAAGGGATACTCCCAGTAAACAAGTTGCCATTAAACATACGATGCGTTTCTTCATAATTCTGTCTCTCCTTTTTTATATTGTTACTCAGCAATTGTGATTGCTTCCGTAAACACATTGTCACTTCCGCATTTTATGCGGATATTTGCGCTGCCGGTAATGGAACCATCTATTTGGAATAAAAGGGTTTTGGTGATATTCCCTTCCGCATCCGCAGTCAGCGAATAATAGTCGCTATAGCCGTAATTACCTGTCCAGTTTGATCCCGGCTCAATAAATTCTCCGATCTGCTGTCCACCTGTAAGGTATGCCCCAATCCGGATGTCTGATAAAGTTTGTCCGGGATTTAAATTCTTGATCTGCATGGTTAAAGTCATTACCGTACCATTTTTAATATCTACAGGCTTAATAATCGAATAAACAGGAGTCCCGATTTCCGGATAATTATCTGTAGCTTCCTCTACAGCCTCGCAAGACTGTGTGATTATATTTGAGCTGCCCTTTTTGATTCTCATATTGAAAGCGCCCTTAACACCATCTTTTAACCGGAAAACGAGGTTCTTAACCGCATTTCCACTTTCGTCTGTATCTACCGAAAACTCATTACTATATCCATAAGTTCCCGTCCAGTCAGATGTGATTTCCTTAAATTCTCCAATCTGTTCCCCGCCGGTAAGATATGCTCCTACTTTTAGATTATTAATTGTAGTGTTGGGTTCCATACCTGTAAGACGTATCGTCAATGGTAATTCCTGATTGGCAACGATCTTATCAGGAATACATAAATAGTATCCCGCCTCTTCTGTGGGTGGATCCGTTTCTTCTCCATCGTATCCATAGGAGCCTTTCGCAAAGGTTGAAGGATCATACCATTTATAATTTGCAGATGGTTCAGCCCATGGCTCACTCTGAGGTTCCGTTGAATTTTCCGGAACTTCAAAGTCCAAAATACTTGTTGCCTCATCCAACGTAATACCCGTCTCTGCAAATGTGGTATAGTCTTCCTGTTCTGCCAGCCAATCGGTCAATTGTAATAATAATGCGGCATCATCCTGCTCTTTATATCCATCGTAAGTGGTTTTTGTTCTCCCTGTCTCCTCATTCTTATACTTGGGAGTTGCATCTTCCACAGCAGAAGAATCCCCTATGAATGCAGCTTTCCCGGCACCTTTTTTGGCAATTGCGACATAGGCACCTTCATCAACACCGCCGCCCTCATAGACGCCCTGGTCAACAGCCGATCCCCATTTATCCGAACTGTCCAGTCCTTCTGGTAAATAGACGATCCCTTTTGCAACTTCCGGATCAAGAATAGCGACCGTCGCTCCAGCATGCATAGCAACCGATTCAACACCTTCCGTGATTCCAAAGGATTCCGTTGCCGGAACAATTTCCGTAGCATTCACATCTCCCACCGCATTATAGCGGAACCGGACGCCAAACGTCCCGGCAAGCCAGTCGCTGCTCTCAACATTCTGCATAGCCTCCGAATTTTTCTCTCCATTGTCCATCCCCTTCGCAGGGTCGTCGTATGCACCACGTCGATATCCATTAAATACTTCTGCTGCATCCCAACGGTTCTTATTACGGTCCGCATTATAATGATCTGCAATAAAGAATACACTTCCTCCATCATTTACATACTGCTCAATCGCATCCTGCTCTTCCACTTTAAACGGTACATTTGCCTCAGGGATAATAAATGCATCATACCCGCTCAAATCTTCATAGGTGATCGGCGTGTCTTTCCTCAATTCCTGAATAAAATATCCTTCATTGGCCAGACCCTGTGCATAGTCAGAAAATCCTCCATCAATTACCCAGTCGGCAGCGCCCGCCGTTTGTGCATGAGTATTATCAAATAAAATTTTCTTTCCATTTGCATTGTCCGGAGTGATACTTGGTGCAGGATCTGCTGCGCTCTCTGCCATAACTGTATTTGTAGTAACTAATGGAGCACAGACAGTCGCTGCTAACAAAGTAGAAACTAAAATTCTTGTCATTCTCTTTTTCATATTCTTGTTTCCTCCTTACGTCAATGCCTCTGGTTACAAATTTAAAATATCAGAAATTTGTAAAAGTTGTTATCTCCTCAGAGTAAAGTTTATGTTAATATCATTTAAAGACTTTATTTTTTCTCAATTCTCAATTTAAAATATTATTATCAGACTTCTATAGCATTTTAGAGCATAGCGTTTATTATTTGTAATATGCGAATCCCTATTTCATCAGGATTCATTTTCTATTTTGCTCATAAAAAAGGAGCGCCACTCCATCGATGAATTACTCATCTATTTTGTGACGCTCCATTTTGTACTTCACCGCTAAGGCCATAAGCCTAACGCTTTTATTACGATTACGGCATATGCGGTAGATAAAGCTTCTGCTAATGGTTTGCTTAATAATTAGAGGGCGCAATCACCAACGTTCTCCATACGAATCTTTCTTTATCTCACCTCATATGTAAATGACACATAATCTCTGCTCACATATCCACAGGTGCCAGTTGAAACACGCTTAACATAATAAAATGTCATTGTTGAATTTTCCAAGTCTATTAAGACCTCATCTCCCCAGTACATTAATTCCAGGATCGTTGAACTGGTATTTGGATTTGCTCTTAGCCTTACCCCATCTCCGGTTACCACTCCAGTCTGCGAAAAAGAAAATGGTGTTATCGCAGCACTATCATTAGAAGTCTCTTCCGCTTCTGCAGCAAAAACTGTATTCTGAGTAACGCTTACGCAAAACAGCAAGCAAAGTGCTGTAATCAATATCGAAGCTCTCTTTTTCATATAGTATATCCTCCTATGCTCTTAAATCTCCTCCACCTGCTGTAAATGTTACTTTCAAACTATATGACCCTGTGTCTATTATACCGGCAGATATATATCGGGCGCATTTAAATGTGCATGTCAGCTGCCTACTGTCTGAAGATGGTGTATAGCTTAATCCATTAGGGGAATAATACGGATATTTATCAACCGGTCCTCTTCCATAGCTTAATACATTATTATAGTAACTAACTCCTCCTGAGGATACCAGATTCGTAGTTATAAACAAATAATTATTATTAGATGATGAATAATAAAACTTCTGTGTACTCTGTGTTGCAAGCGTAGATAGAGCCGGCTCTGTATCAAGAGGCTGCACTACCTCTATTGGTTCAAACTCTGGCGTGTTTTCATGTAAACCGACGATATAATCTTCGAATTCGTTCAATGACATTGAAGTATAGTATTCTATAAGTTGCTCATATGTCCATCCAGTTGCTTTAACTTCTTCAGCGTCAGCAATTTTATATGATGTACCCAGTTTCGCATTTATCTCTTCCAATCTTTCTTCATATGACGATAATCTATCGGATTCCTCATTTGCGAAAACAGCTGTTCCACTTATAAATATCATACAAAGCACGCACATCAGGCTTACTAATAATTTAATTTTTTTCTTCATATGTTTGTCCTCTCAGATTACTTCTGATATATTCATTGTACGTAAATTATGCCGTTTTCACTAGCGGGAACTAAATAATCTATTTTATCAGTAATATCCACATAATCCCCATTCTTATCAAAAACGAAGAACGCATAATTCCCACTATCCTTTAATTCTAGTTCTTCATCTTCGTTTTCGTAGGAAATTGTTTTATATAGTTCGTCATAATAATATACGCAGATTGTATCAGGTGAATCAATTTCATCAAGCAACATTTCTGATTCCAGAGTAACAAGTGTCCCCGCCGAAAAAAATTCTCCTAAAGAATAGGTTCTGTATACACCGTCATGAATAGATGATTCGGCATTTTTTAGTTTGTATACATTTTCGGGCATATCTGTTTTATTCTCTAAAGAAGAGACAGTTTCAGTGGTTGATTTTGTAGTGTCAATTTTTCTTTCTACAGCTGCGCAACCAAAAAGGAGGAAAAGGCTTAAAGCTATACCAGTCATACAAATTATTTTTCTTTTCATATTGATCTCCTTTCACTGTCAAATTTTATAATCGTTGGTGAACATATTTTGATTATAAATAAAATCTTACCAATGGAATCACTCCCTTCATTATCAATAGTGTAACTTTTAAAGTTTTGTTCATAAACGAATAGGGAAAATTTAATCTCAAACCTTTTTCGGTCATACCTTCTGGTATATGAGTAGTATCTCCTGATGTAGGGGATAATCTTTCGTCCCACAATCTCTTGATATACAACTTCGATTTATGTTTACCATTCGAGCTTCGATTTGTACTGTAACTTTGCCACCTGTCCTAATAAAGTTTCTGTTCGTATTCTCAAGAACTTTGTCGCACTACTCTCTCCACCCATGCCATTACTAATATCAGCTTGTGATTCGTTACACTTGGCGGTAAATACTCGTGACTGAACTCTCACCAGTAAGATCAGCGCCACATACTTATCACACAGCCAAAGGAGGACTGTCCTACAAAGGGGACGCCCTCCTCTGGTATGTTTCACTTCAAATGATTATACACTTGCCCTGTCTGTTCCACTTGCTGTAGAAGCATTTGAACCATGGTTCCATGGCCAGCAGTTGCAGCCACAATTTTTTTTGCTTTTGTATAAATATCCTTCTGTATTCTTTCTACAATACGATTTTGCAAAAGCGGCTCATATAAGTAACTAGCGCTTCCATTGATCACTGCAATAGCAATAGATAAAAGAAACATAACTCCTATTACGCCAAGGAAATGTCCTGTTTCTTTTTTCGTGAGAGTATCTGTGATATATCTTAAAATACTAAGATTTATGACATTAAATATACTTGTCAGCACTGCAATCATAATCATTAATAAAATATATTTTGCGTCTATTTTCCAAATATATTTAATACAGTATAAAGTATTGTTAAGTGTCTTATTTTTCTTCAAATAGTTATCTCTCCTTATATACTGTGGCAAGGAGGGAACCTTCTTGCCACAGTACAGAAGCTTCTGTACGCAAATTCACTCTATTTATTTACCTGGTGTTTTTTGAAAATCAAATAGCTAATTGCAGAAAATACTAACGCTCCAGCTCCGTTTACTAGCATTGCCATGTCCGGCCACCTTATTACCACATTTCCTATGCTGTAGGCGGTATAGGACTGGAAAGAGAAATCTGCAATTTTGGATGGTAATAAGGACAATATACGACTCCAGGTATATCCTCCTGTATCCGGTGATAAAAAAGTGGGGATAATTATTAAAAGGAAAGCAATAATAATAACTCCATATGTGTTTTTGAGTAATGCAGACATTAAAAGCGTTATTCCCACTATCCCCAGAGTAAAGAAATATGCTAGAACCAATGCATAAATAACTGCCTCTCCCATCGTTAAATGATATCCCACGGATACTGCAGGATATTTTAATTGGATCGGTAAGTCTGCTCCATCAACTCCTAGAAGTCCGAGATATACTGCTGAATAAATCAATGTAATTCCCCAATATACACAAGTCGTAAATAGCCACACTGTAATGATTTTGGCAATTATCAATCTGCTTTTTCCATATTTCATACATAGTATTAACGAGTCACATTTTGATTGATATTCCCCGGAAAAAATCGGTGCAATCCCGATGCAAATAATCATCATAATCAAGACAGGCCATGTCAGTGCATCTAAAATCATATCCCAGCCTTTGTGATAACCATATTGATATTCCGGTATTTTTTCCACTTCATGCTCCCAATAATCTGCTTCAACAGATGTAAGCTGACCTCGCTCTTCTCTTAATTGAATATATTTTTGGTCTCTCTCAAGACGTGCTTGTATAAAATCTTTACCAACATTTTCCTCAAAAGCATCCTTTATGTCCGTACCACTGCCTGGTTCCTTATATACATTTGAAATCAAACTTAGTAATTCTCTGTTGGGCAGATAAAATGTTCTGTACTTTTCTTCAGACAAGTAATGATATGCTTCGTTATTTGAATTAGTATCAGGATTATTAATATACTCTAAATACTGATTTACAATTTCATTCACTCTATCCTGCGTTAATTCTTGCTGCTGTTGCGTATCTTTCATGACCTCAACAGCTTGCATTCCGCTAACTGTCTGCCCATTTTGATCTGTTGCTGTAATTTGAATAATACTTGAATACACACAAAAAACTAAAAACAAACCACATCCCATAACGGATATTTGTGTCAGTCTACTTTTCCATATCTTCTTCCATTCATATTTAATCATTCCGCACATTAATTTCTGTCACCTACTTCCATCTCATCCGAAAAATACTTCAAATACAAATCTTCCAAAGTTGGTTCAACATTGATAGCTCCCTCAATCGGAGGCTCTAAAGACACAATTCTGGCATCAACATAGTTAGCTAATGCGTGTGAATTTGCAATACAAAACCGTGATTCAAATTCTGCCCAGTCCCTATTCGGAATATGACAGGACCATACCTCTCCTTTCACTTTATCAAGCAGTTCTTCTGGAGTCCCCTGCAAAATAAAGCTTCCTTTTTTCATCACCAGTACCTGATCAGAAATATATTCTATATCCGATACAATATGTGTCGATATGATGATAATTTTATCTTTTGACATTTCAGATATAATATTTCGGAAATACGCACGTTCTTTAGGATCTAACCCTGCAGTCGGTTCATCTAAAATTAGAATTTTAGGATCATTTAATAGAGCCTGTGCGATTCCCAACCGTCGCTTCATCCCACCTGAAAAAGTTCTAATTTTCCTGTCTGCCTCTTTTTCCAGGTTAACCAGCCTTAATAATTCTCTAGTTCTTCTTTTTGCATATCTAGGCCGCAAGCCCTTAATCGAGGCAATATACAGCATAAAATCCTTCGCTGTAAAACCTGGTGTATATCCAAACTCCTGCGGTAAATATCCCAATAAATCCCTAAATTGCTCTCCCATCTGTAAATTATTTTCACCGTTTACTTTTACTTCTCCAGATGTAGGTTCAATAATTCCGCATATCATCTGTAAAAGCGTTGTCTTTCCTGCACCATTGGCGCCTAAAAAGCCATATACTCCTTCCGTCAAAACTGTATCAACCTGTTTTACCGCTATTTTATTTTTAAACTGCTTAGATAAATGTTCCATAGCTAATTTCATTTAGATTTCCTCCTGCTCTTTTTAGAAGTTTGTGTATTTCTATTCCTGTCCCGCATAAGGCTATCAGCCCTATTCCAAACCACACACCAAAATAAGATATTTGGTATATTTCAACATCTGAAATTTTAGCAATTATGATTATGCAACATAAACATGCTCCCCATGTTCCAGAATATAAAGGTATATTTTCTTCCCTACATCTATTTAAAATCAGCATACACCCAAAGCACATAATTACATAGGGAACTATTCCATAGATAATCACTTGCCATAGCATTGTCTCTTTAAATATAGACATTCCTAATGCCATGAGTATAAAAAATGCCAAATCAAATAACCCAAATGTTGCCAAACGAACCATAAGTACTTTGCTAAATGAGTTTTTAGCTGTCATTTGAATCTCTAACATTCCTGGCTGAAAAATGTTGCATATTTCATTCGCATTAATCAAACACAAAATAGGTCCAGATATTGAAACCAAAGTCCAGATCCAACTATTCAAGACAATTTGTTCTGTAATTATCAGGTATAAAATTAAAATCGAAGCAAAAATTTTTAAAATCCATGTTTCCTTTTTTATAAATCGTAATTGATCACAAAAAAATTCTATGTTATTCATTCCTAACACTTCTGGATGCAACTTTACCATTTTTGCTTTCATAATTGTTTCTTCAAATTTATGAATATCGTAACTAGGCACATCTAGTTTGTTTAATTCTTTTTTTAGTCGCCTATCTATCATTGCTACATCTCCAATCTTTTTTTTAATTTTTTTTCGGCACTTTTTAATTTATATCTCACTGTAGACGCAGGAATATCCATAACCTGTGAAATACTCTTAATCCGCATATCTTGATAATATCTCAGAATAACAATATCTTTCTCTGTCTCTT
>ERZ780162.2786-NODE-2786-length-10553-cov-3.984664_pt1 | contig 10553 bp, 8 predicted proteins | sample MGYA00511474_ERZ780162 | MGnify/ENA primary metagenome ERZ780162 (study PRJEB29588, sample SAMEA2143633) | human gut metagenome | biome: human gut; feature: human-associated habitat; material: faeces | place: Denmark | collected 2008/2010 ...
CAAAAAGTCAAGTAAATTCTACGCTTTTTTCACTTTCTTATAGAATTTCATATATATTGTGTTTTACGCGCAAGTTATCCACAATTTGTAGATAACTTGTGTATAACTTGGTGATAAAATGTGAATTATAAACACAGTATTTGTCAAATTCCTTTGTTTTTTCTCGTTTTTTGACATGTGTATAATGTGGAACAACTTATCCACAATATGTGGGCAACTTTTATTTTTCGATTGAAAAAAGAAATTTTTTGTTATACACTATATGCATAGTGCCGTATTATGCACATTTATAAAAATATGATTTAGAAAGGGATTTATGTTATCCATGAAAAACGAAATTGAAAAAATTTGGGATGATGTATTAGTCAAGCTTGAGCAAGAGCATGACGTCTCCAGTGCTGCGATCAATGCCTGGATTAAGCCATTACATATCAAAGATGTCCAGTCAAATAAGATCATTCTGTCTCTGGATGCAAAATACGATGAGCGGGGTATTCAGTTTATCAAGAAAAAAATGTACGATTTTTATATTTCCCTTGCTATTTCTGATCTGACAGGAAAGAAATACGATATCGAGTTCGAACTTGAAAAAGAAGGAGAAAAAACACAAGAAACTCCTGCTGCTGCACCTGAACATGATAATAATAACTTAAATCCCCGCTATACTTTTGATACATTCGTAATCGGCGACAATAACCGCATGGCACATGCCGCAAGTATTGCTGTTGCGGAAGCTCCAGCGGAAGCCTATAATCCGCTGTTTTTATATGGAGGTGCTGGTCTTGGAAAAACTCATTTAATGCACTCCATTGCACATTATATTATTGAACACAACAGTTCTTTAAATGTTTTGTATGTAACAAGTGAAGACTTTACAAACGAAGTCATCAATTCAATTCAACATAAAAAACAAGAAGAATTGCGCAGCAAATACCGCAATATCGATGTTTTATTGGTCGATGATATTCAGTTTGTTATTGGTAAAGAAAGTACTCAGCAGGAATTTTTCCATACTTTTAATGCACTTTATAACTCTAAAAAACAGATCATTCTTTCTTCTGATAAACCTCCAAAAGAACTGGATGTTTTAGAAGAGAGACTTCGAAGCCGTTTCAGCTGGGGACTACCAGTTGATATTCAGCCTCCAAACTATGAAACAAAGGTTGCGATCCTTAGAAAACGTGCGGAATTAGACAATATTTATATTGATGATGAGATTTTTGACTATATTGCTACCCATATTAAGTCTAATATCCGTGATCTGGAAGGTGCCTTAAACAAGATCAAAGTTTATTCTAAATTAAATAAGAAACCGATTGACCTTGAATTATCAAAAATCGCCCTTCAGGATCTGATCGACAACAAGACAAAACAAGCTATTACACCTGAATTGATCATGCAAACAGTTGCAGAACATTTTAATATTCAGACAAGTGATATCATTTCAAAAAAAAGAAGTCATGATATCGCCTATCCACGCCAGATTTGTATGTATTTATGCAAGAAAATGACGGATCAGTCTCTTGTTAAGATTGGTGAGATCATTGGAAAACGTGATCATTCTACTGTCATTCATGGCATTGAAAAAATTGAAAAAGACTTAGACAAAGACCCTGAATTAAGCAAGGTTATTGATGTTATTACCAAAAAAATGGATTAATTTTTATTTTTTCCACATTTTTTCGATAGTTATCCACATTTTCCGTGGATAACCTGTGGATATCCTGTGTATTAGTATTTTTGCTGATTTTGGTGATGTTGATAAATCTATGATTATCCTCTGATTTTCATCAAGTTTTAAACATTTTATCAACCCTTATAACCCTTTATACTTAGCGGTTTTTTAAGGTTATCCCCAAATCCACAGCTACTACGACTATTACTACGACTTTTATTTATTTATTTAACAACAATCTGACACCGAAAGGAGTTATACACATTTATGAAAATCATATGTACAAAATCTGATTTAGTGCATGCTGTTTCTATTGTTTCCAAAGCAGTATCAAACAACACTACGCTTCCCATCTTAAAATGTATTTTAATTGAAGCTAGTACAGGAAATATTAAATTAACAGCGAATGATATGGAACTTGGAATTGAAACTACCATTGATGGACAGATTCATCAGCCTGGTAAAATTGCAATTGAAGCAAAACTTTTTTCTGAAATCGTTAGAAAATTACCGGATAATGACATAACAATAGAAACAGATGATCAGTACAAAGCAACGATCACTTGTGAAAAAGCATGTTTTCAGATTATGGGACAAGAAGGTGAAGAATTTCCTTCTTTACCAGAGATTGAAAAAAATCAAAGTATCACTTTATCCCAGTTTTCTTTAAAAGAAGTGATTCGTCAGACAATCTTCTCAATTGCTGACAATGACAACAATAAACTGATGACGGGTGAACTTTTCGAGATTGAAGAGAATCAGTTAAAAGTAGTTTCTCTGGATGGACATAGAATTTCCATCCGTAATATTGAATTAAAGAATAATTACGATCATAAGAAAGTAGTTGTTCCTGGTAAAACACTTCAGGAAGTAAGTAAGATTTTACCTGGAAATGCAGAGGAAGAAGTTAACATTTTCCTTTCGGACAATCATATTGTATTTGAATTTGATGATACTACAGTTGTATCCAGATTGATTGAAGGGGAGTATTTCAAGATTGAACAGATGCTTTCCTCTGATTATGATACAAAAGTTAAGATTAATAAGCGTGAATTATTAGACTGTATCGACCGTGCAACACTTCTCGTAAAAGAGGGTGACAAGAAACCAATTATCATGAATATCACAGATGGAAATATGGAATTAAAGATCAATTCTTTTATTGGTTCCATGAATGAAGATATTGATATCACAAAAGAGGGAAAAGATATCCTCATTGGATTTAATCCGAAATTCTTTATCGATGCATTGAGAGTCATCGATGAGGAAGAGGTTTCTCTTTATATGGTAAACCCGAAGGCTCCATGTTTTATCAAGGATGATGAAGGAAAGTTCATTTATCTGATTCTTCCGGTAAACTTTAACGCAGCCACTAACTAAGAAAGGCAGAAAGATGATCACAGTAAATATCAGAGAGACGGATGAATTTATCAAACTGGGACAGGCTTTGAAAAAAGCAGGTCTTGTAGAATCCGGAGTAGATGCAAAGTTTTTTATTCAGGATGGACAGGTAAAATTAAACGGCGAGACAGAGCTTCAGCGTGGAAAAAAATTATACAATGGAGATGTTGTTTCCTTTAACGGCGAGACAATTCAGATTGTAAAATGATCATAAAGTCAATTGAATTGCAGAATTTTCGAAATTATGAAGATTTAAATATTTCATTTGATGAGGGAACCAATATTTTTTACGGGGACAATGCGCAGGGAAAAACGAATATCCTTGAAGCTGCATACTTAAGTGGAACAACTAAGTCCCACAAATGTAGTAAGGACAAGGAAATGATCCGTTTCGGGGAGCAGGAATCCCATATCAGAACGGTTGTTGTAAAAAAAGATAAAGAATATCAGATTGATATGCATTTAAAACACAATCGTTCCAAGGGAATCGCAATCAATAAAGTTCCGATCAAAAAAGCCAGTGAGCTTTTTGGAATTCTCAATATGGTATTTTTCTCGCCGGAGGATCTGAATATTATCAAAAATGGTCCGGCGGAGCGCCGTAGATTTCTGGATTCTGAATTGTGTCAGTTGGATAAAATATATTTGTCAGACCTTACAACTTACAATAAAATTTTGAATCAGCGCAACAAATTATTAAAAGATATGGTTTACAGACCGGATTTAAAGGATACACTTCCGGTATGGGATATGCAACTGGTAGAAACTGGCAGGAAAATCATTCGGCGAAGAAAACAGTTTGTTGATGAGCTAAATGAGATCGTGCATGATATTCACTATCGGATTTCCGGTGAAAAAGAAGATTTAATTTTGCAATATGAACCAAGTATTGAAGATATTTTTTTTGAGGATGAACTTTCCAGAGTCAAAGAGAGGGATATGCGGCAGTGTATGACATCAGTGGGACCGCACCGGGATGACCTTCTTTTTTCCATCGGTGAGGTGGACATTCGGAAGTTCGGTTCGCAGGGACAGCAGAGAACTTCAGCTCTGTCCTTGAAATTGTCAGAGATTGAACTGGTCAAACGGTCCATTCATGATACACCGGTTTTGTTGCTCGATGATGTGTTGTCGGAACTTGACAGTAACCGGCAGAATTATCTGCTCAACAGTATTCATGATACACAGACGCTGATCACCTGTACAGGGCTGGATGAATTTGTAAAAAACAGATTTCAGATCAATAAGATATTTAAAGTTGTACAGGGGACTGTGGAAGAGAGAAAAGAAATATAATTGCATTGTACATATTTTTTTATGTGCAGAATGGAGGAATAAATGGGTACAGAAAACGAATATGGTGGAGACCAGATCCAGATTTTGGAAGGACTTGAGGCTGTTCGTAAAAGACCGGGTATGTACATCGGTAGTACATCAGCCAGGGGCTTACATCATCTGGTATATGAGATTGTAGACAACTCAGTAGATGAGGCACTTGCCGGATACTGCAAAAATATTGAAGTGACCATAAATGAAGATAACTCTATTACCGTAGAAGATGATGGACGTGGTATTCCGGTCGACATCAATCACAAAGCTGGAAAATCCGCATTGGAAGTCGTATACACTGTACTTCATGCCGGTGGAAAATTTGGCGGTGGAGGCTACAAAGTATCTGGTGGACTTCACGGCGTAGGTGCGTCAGTTGTAAATGCACTTTCCACAAAGTTAAAAGTTGAGGTTTACCGTGAAGGAAAGATTTATTTCCAGAGTTACAAGATCGGTAAACCGGATGAACCGGTGAAAGTGATCGGAGAATGCGGCGAGGACAAGCACGGAACAAAGGTTACTTTTTGGCCGGACGGATCGATTTTTGAAGAGACCGTTTTTGATTATGATACGTTAAAACAGCGTTTGCGTGAGACAGCCTTTTTGACAAAAGGTTTAAGAATAGTGCTGACAGATTTAAGAGAAAACCCGGCGAGAACTCATGATTTTCATTATGCCGGCGGTATCAAAGAATTTGTTACTTACTTAAACAAGAGCAAAGAAGCTTTATACCCGGAAGTCATTTACTGTGAGGGCAGTGGAAATGGTGTCTATGTGGAAGTTGCCATGCAGCATAATGATTCCTACAATGAGTTGACGTTAAGTTTTGTCAATAACATTATCACACCGGAAGGTGGTACACATCTTGCCGGATTCCGTAATGCATTGACGAAAACATTTAATGCTTATGCAAGAGCGAATAAATTATTAAAAGACAGTGAACCGGCATTGACGGGTGATGATATCCGTGAAGGACTGACCGCCATTATCAGTGTCAAGATTGAGGAACCTCAGTTTGAGGGACAGACCAAGCAGAAACTGGGTAACAGCGAAGCCCGCGGTGCGGTGGATTCCATTGTAAGCGAGCAGCTTACTTACTTTTTAGAGCAGAATCCGACGGTTGCCAAGACAATCTGTGAAAAGTCACTTCTTGCACAGCGCGCGAGAGAGGCAGCAAGAAAAGCGAGAGATTTAACCAGAAGAAAAACAGCACTGGAGGGAATGTCTCTTCCGGGAAAACTGGCAGACTGTTCTGATAAAGATCCAAAGAACTGTGAGATTTTCATTGTCGAGGGAGATTCCGCCGGCGGTTCCGCTAAGACTGCGAGAAGCCGTGCAACCCAGGCAATCCTCCCACTTCGTGGTAAGATTTTAAATGTCGAGAAGGCAAGACTGGATAAGATTTATGGAAATGCTGAGATCAAAGCTATGATCACTGCGTTTGGTACAGGTATTCATGAAGACTTTGATATCAGCAAACTTCGTTACAACAAGATTATCATTATGACGGATGCCGATGTCGATGGTGCCCATATTAGTACGTTAATGCTGACATTCCTTTATCGGTTCATGCCGGATCTGATCAAAGAAGGCCATGTATATCTGGCACAGCCGCCACTATACAAGATCGAGAAAAATAAAAATGTATGGTATGCCTACAGTGACGATGAGTTAAATGCAATCTTAACGGAAATCGGACGTGATGGAAATAATAAGATCCAGCGTTACAAAGGACTTGGTGAGATGGATGCGGAACAGCTTTGGGAGACGACCATGGATCCGGAGAAACGAATTTTAAAACGTGTTATGATCGATGATGAGAGTACTTCTGAGATTGATATTACATTTACAACTCTCATGGGAGATAAAGTAGAACCGAGACGTGAGTTTATTGAAGAAAATGCGAAGTATGTGCAGAATCTCGATATCTAAGATTGCATGTGTTAGAAATTATATATATTACTGCAAATGTAGTTCAATAAAAAATAGAAAGTTTATTTATAATATAATTGCAAATGTAGTTTAATTAGAGAAATGCAGATTTTTAACCAAAAAGAATTTGCAGGAATGAGGTAAATAGAATGGATGACAAAATTTTTGATCAAATCCATGATGTCGATCTGAAAAAAACAATGGAGACATCCTACATCGATTATGCGATGAGCGTTATCGCCCAGCGTGCATTGCCGGATGTAAGAGATGGTTTGAAACCGGTACAGCGTCGTGTACTCTACTCCATGATCGAATTAAATAATGGACCGGACAAGCCACACAGAAAATGTGCGCGTATTGTCGGTGATACCATGGGTAAATACCATCCACATGGAGACAGTTCCATCTATGGAGCATTGGTCAACATGGCACAGGACTGGTCTACAAGATATCCGCTTGTTGATGGTCATGGAAACTTTGGTTCTGTCGACGGTGACGGTGCTGCTGCGATGCGATATACAGAGGCAAGACTCAGTAAAATTTCCATGGAAATGCTCGCAGACATCAATAAAGATACCGTTGACTTTGTACCAAACTTTGATGAGACCGAGAAAGAGCCGACGGTGCTCCCTTCCCGCTATCCGAATCTTCTGGTAAACGGAACAACCGGTATTGCTGTCGGTATGGCAACAAACATTCCGCCTCACAATCTGCGTGAGGTGATTAATGCTGTCGTAAAAATTATCGACAACGAAGTGCTAGAGGACCGGGGGACAGATATCGAAGAACTTTTGAGTATTGTAAAAGGTCCGGATTTTCCAACCGGAGCGATGATTCTTGGAACAACCGGAATTAACGAAGCTTATCGCACCGGACGCGGAAAAATCAGAGTTCGTGCGATCACCAATATCGAACCAATGCAAAATGGTAAAAACCGTATTGTTGTGACCGAACTTCCATACATGGTCAACAAAGCAAGACTGATCGAGAAAATCGCAGATCTTGTAAGAGATAAAAAAATTGATGGAATCACGGATCTTCGTGATGAGTCTGACCGTCAGGGTATGCGTATCTGTATCGAGCTGCGCCGTGATGTAAATCCGAATGTGGTTTTGAATCTGCTCTACAAACATACCCAGATGCAGGATACGTTTGGTGTTATCATGTTAGCCCTTGTGGACAACCAGCCAAAAGTATTAAATCTGCAGGAGATGTTAGGCTATTATCTGGATCACCAGAAAGATGTTGTGACCAGAAGAACAAAATATGACTTAAATAAAGCCGAAGAGCGTGCACATATTTTAAAGGGATTACTGATCGCATTAGATAACATTGATGAAGTGATCAAGATCATCAGAGGTTCCCAGACGGTCCAGATCGCAAAATCAGAATTGATGGAGCGTTTCGGACTGACAGACGTACAGTCACAGGCAATCGTAGACATGAGACTGCGTGCTCTGACAGGTCTGGAAAGAGAGAAACTCGAGGCAGAATATAAAGCACTGATGGAGCAGATCGAACATTTACGTGCGATCCTTGCTGACAGAAAGTTATTACTTGGCGTGATCAAAGAAGAGATTCTTGTGATCCGTGATAAATACGGTGATGAGAGAAGAACATCCATCGGATTTGATGAATTTGATATTTCCATGGAAGATCTGATCCCGAGAGAAGATGTGGTCATTACGATGACTAAGCTTGGATATATCAAGAGAATGTCTCATGATACATTCAAGGCCCAGAACCGTGGCGGTAAGGGAATCAAGGGAATGCAGAAGCTGGATGAGGATTACGTAGAAGAGCTCTTCATGACCAATACACATCATTACCTGATGTTCTTTACGAACACCGGACGTGTATACCGTATGAAAGCATACGAGATTCCGGAAGCAAGCAGAACATCCAGAGGAACTGCGATCGTGAACCTGCTGCAGTTAATGCCGGGCGAGAAGATCAGTGCGGTCATTCCGATTGAGAAATATAACGATGATGAGTATCTGCTGATGGCAACCAAGAAAGGTCTCATCAAGAAGACTCCGATTAAAGAATATGCAAATGTCAGAAAGACAGGACTTGCAGCAATTACTCTGCGTGAGGAAGATGAGCTGATCGAGGTAAAATACACAGACAGCGATCATGATGTGTTCATGGTTACAAAGTATGGACAGTGTATCCGTTTTAACGAAAGTGATGTACGTCCGACCGGAAGAACATCCATGGGTGTCCGTGGTATGAATCTGGTAGACCGCGACGAAGTGATCGGAATGCAGATCGACTCACAGGGAACAGAACTGCTGATCGTGTCCGAATATGGTATGGGTAAACGTACTTCCATCGATGAATTTACAGCCCAGAACCGTGGCGGTAAAGGCGTGAAGTGTTATAAGATCACAGAGAAGACCGGTAACGTTGTAGGTGTGAAAGCAGTAGATGAGGACAATGAGATCATGATCATCAACACGGAGGGAATCATCATCCGTATGAAGTGTGACGGAATCTCAGAACTCGGAAGAGTGACATCCGGAGTGAAGCTTATCAACCTGCCGGAAGGCGATAAAGTAGCTTGTATCGCAAAAGTACGTAGAGGCGATGAATCAGAAGATGATCTGGTAGAGCCGGAAGAAAGTACAGAAGATGCAGAGAACGTAGAGACAGAAGAATAAAGATATAAAACGAGGCGGAAGATTAAAAAATTTCCGCCTCGTTTTTTGAAAAAATATTTTTATTTTTCCGCCTCATCTGCAGCAAGTTCACGAAGAATGATCTCCGCAGTCTTCTTCACAGTAGCAGCTACAAAGTCTGTACACTGTGCTTTACGTTCCGGAGAATTCTTCTCTTTGCCTTTTGTCAGAACACGGCAGCATGTTGCACCACAGTATTCCTTGAAGAAATCGTGGATTTCGTTCGAAAGCTTGAAACAGCGGTTAATCTTAGGATCACCAGGTGTCTTACGTCCGAAGAAATATCCGATACACATCGTTGCTCCGGCGAGTGCACCACAGATACATCCGCCTCCGCCAAGCCCCCATGGAAATCCGGAACTCATAGCAATCGCATCATCCGACATGTCCAGTTCAAAATTCTCCTTGATTGCATAAATGACAGATTCTGAACAGGCGAAGCCCTGATTGAAGATATCCACAGCATCCTTTTGAAGTTTCTCTAAATCTACATTTGTTGTCATTTCAACCCCTCCTAAAAATGTATTAAATTCATTATAGCACAGCGAAAAGAACTTGTATATCATATGGGGAGAGGGTAAAATGAATATGAGACAGGGCATTTTTTATTTGGGACGGAGGATATAGATGAGAATAATTAATGTAAATACGATCACACAGAATATAAAAGATATGTGCTTGAAGGTTATGATAAAGATACAGAGGAATTGAGTAACCAGATAGCACCTAATGAATATGCAAAGGAATACGGTAATGTATATGGCTGTCAGTATGGACAGTATGGAAAAAGTGCAATATGTATCTAATAATAAAAGTATAAATTAAAAGGAGCAATATTATGTTTGAATCAATATTTACATCAACAGCGGATAATTCAATAAATATCAGCCAGGCGGCAATATCTTTAGGTGCATCAATCGTAATCGGAGTTATTATTGCAATTGTATATATGTACATCAGCAAAAAAGAAGGTTACCAGAAGAATTTTATAATTGGTCTTTTAATGCTTCCAGCGGTTGTATCAGTCGTTATTCTTCTTGTGGGAAGCAATGTTGCAAGAGCATTTTCGATGGCAGGAGCATTTGCACTTGTAAGATTCAGAAGTGCACCGGGAAGTGCTAAGGATATTTCAATTGTGTTCTTTACAATGGCAGCAGGTCTTGCTTGTGGTCTTGGATATGTAACATTTGCAGCAGCATTTACAGCAGTTATGCTTTTGCTTTTGATACTTATATCAGCATTAGGTTTTGTAGATAGGAATGAAGGACGTAAGCAGCTTAAAATTGTTATTCCAGAAAGCCTTAACTATAATTCGGTATTTGATGATCTGTTTGATAAATACACGTCTGAGAACAGATTAAATAAAGTTAAGACAACTAATATGGGCACAATGTATGAGCTTACATATGAAATCAGATTAAAAAATGATGATGCAGAAAAAGATTTCATTGACGAATTAAGGGTAAGAAATGGAAATCTTAATATATCAGTAGGAATTATGCCAGAAAACAGCGTATCGGCATTGAATTAAATGT
>ERZ780162.2787-NODE-2787-length-10547-cov-3.347026_pt1 | contig 10547 bp, 10 predicted proteins | sample MGYA00511474_ERZ780162 | MGnify/ENA primary metagenome ERZ780162 (study PRJEB29588, sample SAMEA2143633) | human gut metagenome | biome: human gut; feature: human-associated habitat; material: faeces | place: Denmark | collected 2008/2010 ...
AGCCAGTCATCTGTTCGTGCGAGCACGACATCTGACTGGTTCTGGCGGACGAGTGAACTGTAACTTCTATTCTACCGTTCTGGGAACCTTAAACATGCCGTCCTTGACGCCGGGCGCATTTGCCAGCAGTTCTTCTCTCTCGTCCGTTCCAGTCACAACATCCTCCCGGAATACGTTGACGGTATCAAACACATGTGTCAGGGGTTCCACGCCTTCGGTATCAAGCTCGTTCAGCTTGTCAATATAATCAAGCATACGTCCCATGTCCGCCTTTGCCTGTTCCTTTTCCTCTCCTGACAGCTCCAGCTTCGCCAGGATTCCCACATATTCAATTGTCTCATCACTGATCTGATGTGCGATTTGTGCCATATCTGTCTCCATTTCTTTTGCACCAGGCAGTGCTGCTTTCCCGGCGCCCGCCGGTCAGGCTTCGGCGCCGGGCTTTTCTGTCACGGCCGATCTGCGGTTACGGCTCCAGTCTGCTCATATCCCTTGGGAACAGGGTGGTGCGTCTCACGTTGTCGTCTCCCACCAGATTCATTGTAAAGCGTTCCAGGCCGATTCCAAGGCCGCCGTGCGGCGGAAGGCCGTACTGGAAGGCCATCAGATAATGCTCCATTCCCTCCGTGGTCATGCCGCGCTTCTCAATCTTTTCCAGCAGCATGTGGTAATCGTGGATTCTCTGACCGCCCGTGGTGATTTCCATGCCCTTGTACAAACAGTCAAAACTCAGGGTATAGGTGGGATCCGCCGGATCGTCCATCGCGTAGAAGGGCCGCTTCTTGCTGGGGTAATGGGTGACGAATACGAAATCGGAACCGCATTCCTCTTCAAAATACCGTCCGATCAGCGCTTCCTCCTCCGGCTCCAGGTCGTAAGGGTTGCGGATGGGACGGCTGTACTTTTCACTCACCAGCCGCTTCGCCTCGTCGAACCTCACACAGGGGATGCGGCTCACGTCCGGAAGGGTAATGGACAGCAGAGAAAGCTCTCTCGCATAATCCCTCTTCAGGATCTCCATCACTCTGCCGAGCACGCCGGTTTCCATTGCCATCACGTCCTCAAAGCTGTCGATATATCCCATTTCAAAATCCAGGGAAGTATATTCATTCAGATGCCGCTTGGTGTTGTGCTTCTCTGCCCGGAATACGGGAGCAGTCTCAAACACCCGGTCAAAAACGCCCACCATCATCTGTTTATAAAACTGGGGGCTCTGCGCCAGGACTGCGGGATGATGAAAATAGTCCAGTTTGAAAATATTGGCACCGCCCTCAGCTCCCTTTGAGCCGATCTTCGGAGTGTGGATTTCCGTAAATCCCTGTTCGTTCAGATATTCCCGGAAGCCCCTCACAATTCCCTCCTGAATGCGGAAGCGGGCGCGCTCCCGGATGTTTCTGAGGGAAACGGGCCGCAGATCCAGGCTGGTTTCCAGTGAAATGTTCATCTTCGCCTTGGCTACGGGAATGGGAAGAGGAGCTGCAGCCCGGGAAAGCACGGAAACGCTTTGCAGGCGGATTTCGATTCCGTCCGGTGCCTTCTCCGACGCGGCAAGGATTCCACGAACCTTCACCGTATCCGCTTCCTTCAGCTCCTTCAGCGGAAACTCCGCACAGGCTTCCTCATAAACACACTGCAGCAGCCCTTCTCTCTTACGCAGAATGACAAACGCCACGGTTCCCATATCGCGGATCGTGTGAATGGCTCCCGTAACGCACACCTCTGTTCCGAGGAGCTGCGGATCGAGAAGCTCTGAGATTTCAAGGGTTTCTTTTTTGATGGGGGATGTTAAGAATTGCATGATTTTTGGTCTCCTTTGGTTTGCTGGTTATCAGGCTCCGGCTGCGGGGCGAAATATGAAGAGTTCCCTTCAGAAAAATGCTTCTCCTGAATTGCCATAAACCGTCAGAGACCCGGCTGAAAATTCTTTCCAGCCTCAGATATGCTGTCCATGACTGGGCGAACCATGCCTGCATGGCCGCCAGGCTCGTTGCTCACCTGTTTGAAAGATGATTGCTCCACGCCTTCGGCGTTCCCGCAATCACGGACATCATTCGCAGTCCGGGCTCTCGCCCTTCCTGCTCATGATATCCTGCCCGGCCAATGTCGATGCACCAACGCATGCAAGCATGCTCTGGCACATCGCCGCTGTCCGGTCTTTCAAACAAAAAATCCCGGAATGCTTTCGCATTCCGGGACGGACTCTCATAGTTCCGCGGTACCACCCGCATTGACAAGGCGGCACTTCCAACAAAATGCTTCTTCGCCTTATCCACTCTTACGCTTAACGCGCGTTCACGTATTACCCTACGCTTCTGTCCGTGGAACAGATCTTCCGCCTGACAGACAGAACTTTCAGATAATCAGCTCCCGGGTGTTCCCATAACCAGCTTTCACAAGCAACGCTCTCAGTCGGTGACGCCGCATTCCTGTCGCTTCCCCTGATCAGAGTCCCGTTCGATGCCTTTTCAAAAATTCATGAAAGAATGTTATCACAGTGTTTTTGAAAATGCAAGTGCTTTTTTCAAAAAAATTTTGCAATCCTGGAAATTCTCATGCTATAATCAGGTCATAAAGAAACAACCGTCCCACAAGGTGGGGTGACCATAGTTGGATGACAGATGAGCCACCTCGTACAGGCCAGGTATACATCTGTAAGATCAGAGTCAGCGGTCAAATTCCTCCGGGATTTGACTCTCGCGGCAGCCGCCAAATGTGCATACAAGTATGCCCACTTGGCTCGTTGCTCGCGGAAATGCAATGAGAAACATTCCAAAAGACATTAAATCCTTGAAATCAAATCTCATACGCATCACCTCCCCTCTTATGTAAGGCGGGAGGCCAACGCCCTTGCAGGGACACGGTTGTTTCTTAATGAGCAGTATATCATGTATACAGTCGTTTGCCTTTGAATTCAAAATTCAATTTCTGTCTATCTCCAAATCACCATACCGCATCATTTTTCACATGGAGGAATCATGTTCGAAGCGTATATTCATGAACTGGAACAGTCCATAACACAGAAGGAAAATTTAAAGTTGATCCGCTCCCTTTCACAGGATTTCGTCCGAGACCACTCTCTGGCGGAATGCTGGATTTTTTCCAGGGAGACATGGGGGTCTCCTTTTTTTCAGGTGCAGGAGCTTGGTGTATTTATCTGCGGCCATATCGGAAATCAGCATGAAGAGGCGCTCGCCTTCCTTGAAAACGAAGTAGTCCGGCATCCGGACTGGCGCGTTCAGGAAGTCCTGGCAATGGCCTTCGATATCTGCTGCAGCCATATTGGCTATGAGCAGGCTCTTCCCCTGATTCAGAAATGGCTCAGCAGCGACAATGAGAAACAGCGCCGGGCCGCCGCAGAGGGTCTGCGTGTCTGGACGAGCCGACGCTATTTCAGAGAAAATCCACTTGTCGCCATCAAACTGCTTGCAGGCCTGCGCGGCGATGAAAGCGCCTATGTCCGCAAATCAGCGGGCAACGCCTTAAGGGATATCAGCAAAAAGTTCCCGGAACTGGTTTCTGCCGAGCTGAACAGCTGGGATCTTTCTGATAAAAAAATCGCGCAGGTCTGTCAATCCGCCGGCAGGTATCTGCCTACAGCGCCTTAATCCGGTCCACAGCCTTCACCGTATTCTCCCAGGTGCCGAAGGCGGTCAGGCGGAAGTAGTGCTCTCCGCTGGGGCCGAAGCCGGAGCCGGGGGTTCCCACCACATGAGCGTTTTCCAGCAGATAGTCAAAGAATTCCCAGCTCGTCATCTGATCCGGAGTTCTCAGCCACACATAGGGGGAATTGACGCCGCCGTAAACCTCGTAACCGGCCTCCTTCAGGCCGTTCAGGATATAGGAGGCGTTTTTCATGTATTTTCCTACCATTTCACGGACCTGAGCCTGTCCCTCGGGCGTGTAGACGGCCTCTCCGGCCCGCTGCACGATGTAGGGTGCGCCGTTGTACTTGGTTCCGTGTCTTCTGGCCCAGAGCGCGTTGAGGGACGTGCCGTTCTGATCCTTCAGAGCCTTCGGCACCACCGTATAGGCCAGGCGCAGTCCGGTGAAGCCGGCGTTCTTGGAGAAGGAACGCAGCTCGATGGCGCAGGTTTCAGCTCCTTTGCATTCATAGATGCTGTGAGGAATGTCCTCCTGAGAAATATAGGCTTCATAGGCCGCGTCAAAAATGATCACACAGCCTTCTCTGTTGGCATAATCCACCCATTCCTGCAGCTGCGCTTTCGTCAGAGTCTCGCCGGTGGGGTTGTTGGGGAAGCACAGGTAGATCAGATCCGGGCGCTCCTTCGGAAGATCCGGAACGAAGCCGTTTTCCGCCGTACAAGGCATGTAGATCACATCGCTCCAGGTCTCTGTGGCCGCATCGTATGTGCCGGTCCTGCCCGCCATTACGTTGGAATCCACATATACCGGATAGACGGGATCGCAGACCGCGATCCGGCTGTCCGCCGCAAAAATCTCCTGAATGTTGGCGGAATCCGATTTGGCGCCGTCGGAAACGAAAATCTCATCCGGAGTGATCTGGCAGCCTCTGGCCTGAAAATCGTTCTCCGAGATCGCCTTTCTTAAGAATTCATACCCCAGATCCGGTGCATAGCCGTGAAAGGTGGACGCATTTCCCATTTCATCCACCGCCTTATGGAGGGCCTCAATGACCACAGGGGGCAGAGGCTGGGTCACATCCCCGATGCCGAGGCGGATCACGGTCTCCTCCGGATGCGCCGCCGCATAGGCGCTCACTTTTTTCCCAATGGTTGAGAACAGATAGCTGCCGGGCAGCTTCAGATAATTTTCATTCACTCGAAACATGATTTTCTCCTTCCGCTTTCTGAAAAATCGTAACTTTAAAAAAAATCGTAACCGCTCCGGGCGTCACAATCACTCGGCGTCACGTCCACCCGGCGTCACAGCCACTCAACCTGCCCCTCAAACACCGTTTCGGCAGGGCCGGTCATGAAAATTTCTCCCGTATTTTCATCCCATTCAATCTGAAGCTCTCCGCCCAGCACGTGGACGGTAACGCTTCTTTCCGTCAGGCCGTTCAGCACACAGGCAGCCACAGCCGCGCAGCAGCCGGTTCCGCAGGCCAGCGTCTCTCCGCTGCCCCGCTCCCACACCCGCAGTTCCAGAGTGCTGCGGTCGATCACACGGATGAATTCCGTATTCACACGTTCCGGAAACATGGGATGATTTTCAAATTTGGGGCCGATCTCCGTAAGAGGCAGGCTCGCCACATCCTCCGCCAGCACCACCGCATGAGGATTTCCCATGGATACGCAGCTCATCCTCCACTGTCTGTCCGCCACAAAGACAGGCCAGTCCAGCACCTGCTCCTCATCGGAAAGCACTGGGATTTCCGCCGCCTTCAGGATCGGGCGGCCCATATTCACGCGCACCCGCTCCACATGTCCGTCTGTCACATACAGCTTCAGCCTCTTCACACTCCCCGCACTCACCACTGTGATTTCCGTCTGATCCGTCAGGTGTCTGTCATAGACGAATTTCGCCACACAGCGGATTCCGTTTCCGCACATCTGCGCACGGCTTCCGTCCGCATTGTACATTTCCATTTCAAAATCCGCCTCCTGTGACGGATTGATGAAAATTACGCCGTCACCGCCGATGCCGAAATGACGGTCACTCATTTTCCTGACAAAATCCGGCTTCTCTTCCTGTGGAATCTTCTGCGTGGAGCCGTCAATATATACGTAATCATTGCCACAGCCCTGCATTTTTGTAAACTCTATTTTCATTTCTGCTCCTTTCCCGATGCCTGGTCAATCAGCACTCTGCTGCCGGATACACTCCAAACGGCGTTCTCCGGCGCATCCCTAATACCGCATGGTTGCAAGGACCATTTTCGCTGTTTCCGCCATATTGTTTCCGCTGTCCATACTGCATTTCTGCAGATATCTGTGAGCTTCCTCCTCGGACATCCGGTTACGGTCCATGAGAAGCTCCTTCGCCCGCCGTATCGCCTCCTGATCCTCCGCATTCCGCTCTCTGGGCTTCTGCCGTCTCCTGCGCCTGATCCTTTCCTGCGTCTGGCACATCATGCCGGCCGTGCTGATCAGCTCGTTCACTTTAAGCGGCGTGCTCAGACAGACGATCCCTTCCCGGTCCACCTCGCTGAGAAAATGCGGCGAAGCGACCACCAGCATCTCCATCCCCTTCGGCATTAAGTCAAACAGCTCCAGGCAGACCATGTCCACCAGCCGGTAGCTGCAGATGACGATCGCCTCGTTGTAATCTTCCAGCTGGGACAGCGCCTGGGCTCCTGTGGTGCAGGCCGCTGTGACGGAAAAGCCGTTTCTCACAAGGACATTCCGAATGCTTTTTGCATTTTCAAGCTTGGGAAAAACCACTATAATGTTCGTCATGCGCTGCCTCCTCTCCTTTCTGTCCTGCCTTCGGGGGAGTATGCAGCGTCAGAACCGGTACAGGTACTCATTGATCTCCCAGTCCGTCACCTGACAGCGGTAGCGGTCCCACTCTTCCTTCTTTTCATCGATATATTTGTTCGCGGCATGCTCGCCCAGCGTTTCCCGGATGTATTCATCCTTTTCCAGTTCTGCCACAGCATCCGGCAGCGTCTCCGGCAGCCTCTGGATGCCCATCAGCTTCCGTTCGTCCTCGGTCATGGCGAAAATATCGCAGTCCACGCTCTTAGGCGGTTCGATTTGGTTCCGGATTCCGTCCAGTCCCGCCCGCAGGCACACGGCAAGCGCCAGATAGGGATTAGCCGCCGGATCGGGGCTTCTCAGCTCAATCCTGGTCTCCTCCCCTCTGGGGGAGGGAACCCGGATCAGCGGGCTTCTGCTCGCCCTGCTCCAGGCAATATAGGTGGGCGCATCATAGCCGGGAACCAGACGCTTGTAGGAATTGATCAGCGGATTGGTGACGGCCGTAATCGCACGGATGTGCTTCAGCAGTCCTCCGATAAAATAGTAGGCTTCCCGGCTCAGGCCGTTTTCATCGCTGCTGTCCTGAAAAATATTTTTCCCGTTCTTTAAAAGCGCCATGTTGATATGCATTCCGGAGCCGTTAATTCCCGCGCGGGGTTTTGGCATGAATGTAGCATACAGGCCGTGACGCTTGGCGATGGTCTTCACCGTCAGCTTGAAGGTCTGAATATTATCCGCCGTGGTCAGCGCCTCCGCCGCCTCAAAATCCACCTCATGCTGGGCCGGCGACGCTTCATGATGAGAACTTTCCACCACAAAGCCCATCTCCTCCAGCGTCAGCACGATGTCCCGCCTGGCATTCTCACCCAGATCAAGGGGGCTCACGTCAAAATATCCGGCCTGCTCATGGCTGATGGTGGTGGGTCTTGCATCATCATCCAGATGGAACAGGAAAAATTCGCATTCCGGCCCCACCTGGAACAGATATCCCATTTCCGCCGCTTCCCTCAACGCCCGTTTCAGAATATACCGGGAATCTCCCTCAAAGGGAGTCCCATCCGGGCGGACGATGTCGCAGATCAGACGCGCCACCTTGCCCTGCTGCGGCCTCCACGGGAAAATTTCCAGCGTGTTCGGGTCCGGCTTCAGATAAAGATCCGAATCCTCAATGCTGGCAAAGCCTTCAATAGCCGAGCCGTCAAACATGAACCTGCCCTCCAGCGCCTTTTCCAGCTGACTTGCCGTCACCGCCATGTTTTTCAGGCTTCCGAATATATCCGTAAACTGAAGGCGGATAAACTCCACATCCTCCTCTTCCACCAGCTTCATGATATCTTCCTTGGTGTAGTTGTTCATATGCTTTCTCCAATCTGCCGCCGGAGCGGCCTGAGCTTTTCCTGAAAAAAGGCGCATCTTACCCGAAGGTAAGAGCGCCTTTGCCCTACCACGTATGATAACAACCAGACTTCCGGTTTGTCAACAGCTTTTTCCGGATCTTCCGTATTCCCGGCCGGTTGATTGTATCATAGTAGATTTTGGGAAAACAAAATACGGGATTACTGCTTTTATTCTTGCAAAATGTGCTTTCTATAATGAAAAGCTCCGTCTCACCTCTGTCAGGCAGCGGCAGCGTTATCTCGTCTGTCCGCTTTCCAGAATCTCACTGATCCGGGCCGCCATGGCCTTTGCCACCTCCGGATAACGGTCCTTCACATTTTCCCGCTCCCCGATGTCATACATCAGATTATAGAGCTGTCCCTCCGGACTGTTTCCCAATTCGATGCCGGTGTTCGGATCCACTGCCGGCCCGGCGCTCGGCTCCAGATATTCCCATTTGCCCCGGCGCAGCACCTTTGCCTTGGATTCGCTTTCGTACATCAGCTCCCGTCTGCCTTCCATGCTGCGTCCCAGCAGCACATCCAGATGATTCTCGCTGTCAGGGAAATCTCCGTCCTGCACCGGTATGTCAAGCATTGACGCAAAGGAGGCGGCCAGATCGCACTGGGAAAGAAGCGCGTTCGACACCTGCGGCCGGATCATACCTTTCCAGAAAGCAAGAAACGGTATCCGCGCTCCACCGTCAAATTTGCTGTACTTGCCTCCTCTCAGCGGACCTGCCGGACGATGCGCACCATTTTTTTCCACGGCCCCATCCACATATCCATCATTCAGAACAGGACCGTTGTCGCTGGAAAACAGAATCAGCGTATCCTCCAGAATTCCCTTTTTCTCCAGATGGGAAACCAGCTCCCCCACACACCAGTCCAACTCCGCGATCACATCGCCTCTGGGTCCGAGTCCGGTGGCTCCCCGGAATCTTTCGTTCGGAACCCTTGGCACATGGGGCTGATGCACAGTATACAACAGGAAAAAGGGAGTGTTCTCACTGCTGTCGATGAAACGAAGGCTTTCCCGCAGGAAGTCCTCTGCCAGAGCTTCATCCCTCCAGACCGCTTTTTTCCCGCCGCGCATATAGCCGATTCTTCCGACACCGTTGATAATACTCATGTTATGGCCATGAGAGGAAAGCATTCGGAGTTTTTCCGGATTTTTTTCATAGGTATCAATGTCATCAAAGGGGCATTCCGTTTCATAGGATACCTCGATAGGATCTGACGGCTCCAGCCCTTCCACCCTGCGGTTTCTGATATACACGCAGGGAACCCGGTCTGCCGTTCCGGGGAAAATAAAGGATTCGTCAAATCCCATATCATTTGGCGTGCAGGAAATCTCCCCGTTCCAGTCTATGCTGCCGTCTCCGAGACCCAGATGCCATTTTCCAACTACTCCGGTCCGGTAGCCCGCCCGCTGAAAAACGCGTGGAAGGGTCATGGTATCCCTGGCTATAATACATTTCGCGTTGCCCGGCAGGATAAAGGTATCCGGATTTCGGAAGGGATACTGCCCGGTCATCAGGCTGTATCTCGCCGGCGTACAGACAGCCGATGTGGAATAGGCATTCTGAAAACGGATTCCCTCTCCGGCCAGCCGGTCAATGTTCGGAGTATGAATATCCTCCGCTCCATAACAGGACAGATCCCCATACCCCAGGTCATCTGCATAAATGACGATTACATTTGGTTTCGTATGCATTTTTTCCTCCTTTTTCTTTTGCAGCCGTTCCCCCGGACGGCCTTCTGCCCCTATTATACCTCATCAGGAAAGCAGCGTAAATTGACATAAATTCTTCGGCTGCGGAGTAAACTGTATAAACAACATGAATCGGGGATATGGATATGAGTTCAAAGACCAGAATTGTGGTACTGCATCTGAAAGAATTGATATATACCGGAATCTTTGCGGTACTGGGAATCCTATTTCTCCTGCTTCTCATCATCATGTTCCTGCCCGGAAAGAGTCAGACGCCGGAGGGCGGAGGGGAGGAAAGCGACCGCTTCGTTCCGGGGAAATACACCACCTCAGTGATTCTGGGAAATTCCTCCATAGATGTGGAGGTGGTGGTGGATGCCAACAACATCAATTCCATCCGGCTTGTGAATCTGGATGAAGCGGTCACCACCATGTATCCGCTGATGGAGCCCGCGCTCAACGATCTGGCCGTGCAGATCTGTGAAAAGCAGTCTCTGGAAGACATCCGCTACTCAGAGGACAACAAGTATACCTCCCAGGTTCTGCTGGAAGCCATCACATCCGCGCTCTCCCTGGCGGAAACACATCCCGGCAGCATCAACGAAAGTGATAAAAGCACCGGCAGCGAAGACAGCCTACAGCACCCGGATTCCAATGAACAAACGCCGGAAGGAGACGCGCAGGAAAATGAGATGCAAAACAATCCGGAAAACAGCACGCCTTCCGTCCAGGATGCAGAACCAAATACCGATTCGCAGGAAAGGGCATGTGGGAATATCCCAGATGCCCTTTTGTCTCGCCCCATTCCAATCGCTGCAACACTACTTCTCTTTGCACTTAACGCCGTAATTTCCGCGGCTCCCGTTTTCATAGCCGCGATAGATTTCATATAATTTCCCGTCTATCTCGACTTCATCCTCAGCGGTAAACGTATAGGCATATTTGTTTTCCTCACAATATTTCGAGATTGCCTCCTTCGCTTTCACGACTGTAGGATAGTTCCCGCTATCCTCATAAGGAACCCAGAATGCTTTCTTAAACATAAAATCCCCC
>ERZ780162.2795-NODE-2795-length-10514-cov-8.440673_pt1 | contig 10514 bp, 9 predicted proteins | sample MGYA00511474_ERZ780162 | MGnify/ENA primary metagenome ERZ780162 (study PRJEB29588, sample SAMEA2143633) | human gut metagenome | biome: human gut; feature: human-associated habitat; material: faeces | place: Denmark | collected 2008/2010 ...
CGGCGGGAAAGGAAGCCCCTCCCCGCCGCAGGCTTTTATTTCTTCGACAGGTGCTCGAAATCATACATCCGGTCGAGCATCGGATTATAGATGAAGCCCTCCACTTCCGAGCGCATCGGCGTGAGCACATTCATCTGGAAAAGGAAGAGATACGGCGCGTCCGCCAGCGCGAGCCGCTGCGCCTTCACATAGAGATCGGTCCGCGCCTTCTGATCCGTCAGCCCCTCGGCCTGCCGCAGGAGGCCGTCCACCTCGGGATTGCTGTAGAACGCCCGGTTCCCCGCCAGGCCCCAGTAGTCGGAATCGAACCAGTAGGTCATGAAGAACTGCGGGTCCGCGTAGTCCGGGCTCCACGTGCCGAGAGCCATCTCGAAATCGCCCCGGTCGATGCGGTCCCGGAAAGCCGCCCAGGCGGTCTTCTCCAGCTTCAGGTCGATGCCGAGCGCCTTCATATTATTCTGGAGCATGAGCGCTTCCGCCTCATTGAAAGGCTGATTGTCCGAATAAAGGAGCGTCAGCTCTTTCGTATCCGCGCCGGACGACTGCGCGAGAAGAGCCTTTGCCTTATCGATATCCTGCTTGTACCCCTCGGCCGTCTCATCCCGGCCCCACATGCCCTTCGGCACCGGCGTCACCAACTGCTCGCCGTATCCTTTCACCGCGCCGTCAATGATGCCCTGATAATCCACCGCGTAAGAGAGCGCCTGACGGAAGAGCGGATCATCGAGGGGCGCCTTCTGATTATTTAAGTAAACCAGGCTCGCCACCAGAGACGGATCCTCATACACACGGATATCTTTATTATTCCTCATCTGCTCGATCTGGTCTACAGGAAGATTCTGCACGATGTCCAGATCCCCCTTCTCCAGCTGGAGCCGCTGCGCCGACGGGTCTTTGACGATATTGAAGACCACATGCTCGATGGCCGGCTTTTTGCCGCTGTAATTCGGATTCAGCGCAAGAGTGATCTTCTGCCCCGGCACAGCCTCTTTCAGCTCATACGCGCCGGAGCCCATGGTGTGCGACGCCAGGTACGCCGATCCCAGATCGCCGTCCTTCTCGTGCTCCATGACCTTCGGATTCACGATAGACGCGCCGTTCACCGCAAGACTGGAGAGGAACGGAGCGAAAGGCCGATCCAGTGTGATGACCACCGTTTCGGCGTCGGGCGCTTCCACAGACCGCACCATCTTGAAATACTCCGAAGGCCCCTTGCCGATCTTCTGCGCGCGTTCGAAAGAAAATTTCACCGCCGCCGCGTCTACCGGCGAACCGTCGGAAAACTTGTGGCCCGGCTCCAGCTTGAACGTCCACACGAGACCATCGTCCGACACCGTCCAGGACTTGGCGAGAGCTCCCTCTACTTCAGTAGAAGCCTTGCCGCCTTCCGTTTTGTACCGAACCAGCCGCTCATACGCGGGATACGTGCCCTGCCAGTGCTGATTATCCATCTGCACCGCCGGGTCGAGCGACCCCAGATCCACACTGATGCCCACGGCGATCGTATTTTTCGGCACATGGCTGCTCCCGCTGCCGGAACCGCCTCCGCAGCCCGCCGCGCCGATCACGGCAGCCCCCGCCAAAGCCGCAGCCGCCAGTCCCTTTATCATCCGATTTTTCATACCGATCCCTCCTCTGATGCAAAAAAGCGCCTGTCCGCAGTTCCTGCGGAAACAGACGCCTTTGTACTTTATAAACTTGCCTTTTATTATACCGTCATTCCTTTTCCAAAAACAGAGGCCGGCCCCATATTTTGTATCTATATCGGCTATTCAAAAAACAGGCCCGCGGCCCGAAGGCTCACGCCACATCATACCCCGCGGCGCGCAGCGCATCCAGCGCGGCTTCATACCGCTCCGTCTTCACAAGCACATAGTCCGTATCATACGTGGACACCGCAAAGATCGGAATGCCCGCCGCCGCGAGGGCGGAAGCGATCCCCGCGAGAATGCCGGTGAGGGAAAAATCCAGCGGTCCCGCCGCGCGGAAAGCCCGCCAGCCGTCTTCCCGGGCGAGCGCGTCCGCCGGAGCCCGCTCCGCGCGGCACACCAGCGACCGTTCCCCGTCGGTCTTCCCGATAAAACAGAAATCCCCCTCCAGATCCTCCGAGTGGTACGCCGCCACTTTGCACACGGAAAATTCTCCGCCGATCCGCTCGATCTTCATCGCTCTGCCCCTCCTGCTCCTGCCCGCGGCGGAAAGCCGCGAAAATTTTTTACAGTATACCACGCGGCGGCGCGCGTTTCACCGGCCTGCCATATGCGCAGGCGGCGCGGACTCTCTTTTCTGCGGCGGAGGTGCAGATACAGGCGGGTGAAGAATGGGTTGCCCAGCAGGCGGAGCCGCCCCACAGCGCGGAGCCCGCTTTGCCGCCCAGAACGATACGGATTCAAGGGAGAAATTTACGGCAGTCTTCTGTACAGCAAAGCCACGAAAAAGAAAGCCCATCCAACATAAAAGCACGTTCCCTTTGCCAAAAGAACGTGCTTTCCTTAATGAGCAAATTCCTATTTCAAGCTCTCATAATAAGCCTGAATCTTCTTTGAAATCAGTTTGCGGCGAAGTTCCAAAAACCGGTCGTAATCCGTGTAATCCATATCAAAGATCTCTTCCGGGATACAATTCTCTGCCAGATTCTTTCTCAGATCATCCATGGACTGAATGCCTCCATAGACTGCCCGGCCTCCATTGCATTGTTCGCAAACCTGCCGCATATATTCTTTTGGCGCCTGGTCTTTGATGCGGATATTGATCTCCGACTGGGTATAAACATAGTTCGCCACCTGATTGTATTTTCCCCGATTGTCGATGCCGTTCTTTTGCAGATATTTTTTCGGGAAGATGTGATGAATATCCCCGCGCTGTTCGATGAGCGACTTCACATCGATCTGCTCTGACAGGAATCCCCGGTCGCCCGCCTTGACCTGCGCCATAAGGAAGACTTTGAACATGGGGCTGCTCCGCACGGAAGTCTCCAGACGGTCAACAAGCGTATACTCCCAAAATGCATCGGATAGTTCCCCTGCTTCCGCATTTTCCAAAAAAGCCATCGCATCGCCGTCATGAAACCGTTTGATGTCCATTTCAAACTGGCTCTCCGGCGAACCGGAATACCGACCGGTCAGAATAGACAGCACGATCCACCGCCGGACGATCTTTTCTGTTCTTACAGGGTCTTCGCCTTTATTACAGAGGAGCAGGTACAGTGCATACCCGAAGTTCAATACATTCTGTGAATTGATCAGCTCCTTCGTGATGATGCCTGTAGAGCGCACGATCATCAGATACCGTTTGAAGTTGGTCTGATTGACGAACTGCCCCACGCCCTCCCGCAGGGCATGAAAAGCCGCTTCCGCTACGCACTCTTCATAGAGCCTCGTCTCAAAATTACGGCCAGACAGGAGACTGACCAGATCAGACAAACGGCCCCGCACAAATTTAAAAGTGTACGCCACACGAAGCACGTCCGTATAGGAGGGAACATAAATGCTTTCATGTTCTCCGGCGATCCATTTGATCTTCGTGAAGTCGTCTGTCGCAGAAAATATCTTATCATTGGCGGCGATATCATCAAGCGCGCCGGGTTTCTGTTTCAGATGGCAGAAATAATCGATGAGCTTGCGCAGCTGATTGCCGCCGTACTGCTCATCGGCCGCGATCTTCGACATGACGAAGTCCGCCTGAGACAGCACGACGCCCTGCGAATTGATACGAATAAAGATATCCGTCACGTCTTCGATGCTGAGCTGATGAGACAATTCGATCACGCCGATATGATTGTTCTGGATGCTCTTCAAATTATTGATGACCGTGTTGATATGGCTCTGCCAGTTCCTGTCGTCGCCGGGATTCTTCTGACAATATTCGTTCACAAAGTTCCACTGATCGAACTCAGCCTTATACACCTCGGAAATATCGTCGATCCATTCCCCGCTCTTCGCGATAGCGGAGTTAAAGACTTCAAACTTTTCTGTTTTCGGATTAAAGGAAATGGTGATCCGCTTCTTCTTATAATCACTGTCGACTACATCTTCACCCACGAGCGCCGCCTGAAGCGCCGTGATCCGCTGCTGCCCGTCGATCAGTATCTTGCGGCCTTCCGCTGTCTGTCCGCTCTTCGTCCGCACATCAGGACTCCGCCAGATGATGATATATCCCACGGGAAATCCTTTATACAGAGAATCGATCAGGTCGCGGACTTTTGACGCATCCCATACGAAGGGACGCTGGATCTCCGGAATGGCAATCTCCCTGCTGGATATCCATGAAAGGAGCGTCTGCACGGATGTGGTATTGACTTCATATTGCGGCATACAATGACCTCCGATACTTTATGATTTTTCAGAATATTCTTAATCAGTATTTTATCGCAAGCCGCTTCCACCGTGAAGGGTTCTCATATTCCGCGCTTTCTCACCGATGACAGGACAGCAAAAAAGAACGGAGTCAATTCTCCGTTCTTTCCGTTTCAGATATGGTAGTCAAAGTCTTCCCGCAGGGTGTGCACCGCGCCCTTGTCGCCGCGCATGGCCGCCTTGATGAGCCACTGCATGGCGAGGCGGTCGTCTTTTTCGATGCCTTCGCCTTTTTCGTAGGCGTAGCCGAGGCGGGCCATGGCGAAGGGCTCGCCTTTTTCAGCGGCGTCGCGGTAGCAGGCCACGGCTTTCCCGATGTCCGCCTGTGTGCCGATGCCCGCTTCCCAGCAGAGGCCGAGGGAGGCTCTGGCGCGGGGGATGCCTTCGGCATCGGCCCGGAGAAAGCACCGGAAGGCTTTTTCTCCGTGTCCCTCCCGGCGCACTTTGCCGCGGTACGCTTCTCCCAGAAGGAGGAAGGCTTCTCTGTTCCCCAGCGTTTCCGCTTCTTCCGCCATGGCGAAGGCTTTTTCGTCGTCGATGACGCCCGCTTCGCCGGCGGCGTATTCCGTGGCGGCGATGGAGAGAAAGGTGCGGAGCGTCGCCGCGCCGTCTTCGCTCTTCGCCGCGCCTTTCCGTATCCATTCTTCCGCGCGGGCAAGATCTTTTTTCACCGCCGTGCCCTGGGCGTAGCAGAGGCCCGCCATGAGCATGGCGTCGGGAACGCCCCGCTCCGCCGCGAGAAGATGGTACTGGAAGGCTTTTTTCTCATTCACCCGTCCGAGGGAGCCTTCGTCGTACATCCTGCCGAGGCTGGCGGCGGCTTCGCCGCTTCCCGCTTCGCAGGCACGCTCCAGATGTCTCCTCGCTTTCCGCGCGTTCGGCCGTCCGCCGTTGACGCCGCGGAGGTAGAGTTCCCCAAGGAGGAGGGACGCTTCGATATCGCCGTAGTCCGCCGCCGCTTCATAGAAGAGACGCGCTTTTTCTTCGTCCTTCGGGACGCCGTCTCCGGTCTCGAACCGCCGGGCGATGAGACAGATCTCCGCCGCGCCTTCCGCCGCGCCCATATTGGCGGCTTTGCGGAAATAGGTCACTGCTTCGTCATAGTCGCCCGCGCGGACGCAGTCCTGCCCCATGGCGTAGTAATATTCGAGCATGCGGTCGGATGGCATAGTCTCTCCTCCTTTGGTCTTACTTCGGGGGAACCTGCGGAAATGCTGTTATCTGAATTCGCTCACAAGGTCTTCAAAGAGTTCGTGAGACGGTTTTTCTACATGGTCGACGAGTTTTCTTTCGCCTGCCGGGGTGATCTGGTCGAAGGCGGCCACGCCTTTTTCTTCGTAGAGCAGGCCGGTCACGAGGCCGTCGTTTTCAGCCAGCGCATGGTATGCCTGGGATTTGCTGGACGGATCGTAGTCCGGATAGAGGTCTTCCACTTTCTTCAGATGTTCCTGGTACCACTGGACGGTGTTGAATTTATTGAAGGACACGCAGGGCGTGAAAATATTGACGTACGAGAATCCTCTGTGATCGACCGCTTTTTCGATGATGTCCATCATCTGTTTGCCGTCGATGGCGAAGGTCTGGGCGACGAAGGTGCATCCCGCGCCGATGGCCATGCTCATCGTGTCGAGAGGCGTCTCGGGATTGCCGTCGGGCGTGGTCTTGGTGACGAAGCCCTTGCTGGACGCCGGGCTGGTCTGGCCCTTCGTGAGGCCGTAGACCTGGTTGTCGAAGACGAGATAAGTGATGTCCATATTTCTCTTCATGGCGTGGATGAAGTGGCCCAGGCCGATGGCATAGGAGTCGCCGTCGCCGGAGCAGACGATCATGTGCATGTCTTTATTGGCGCACTTGATGCCCTGCGCGAAGGGGAGCGACCGCCCGTGAGTGGTGTGCGCGCCGTAGCAGTACATGTATCCGCCGATGCGGGAGGAGCAGCCGATGCCGGAAATGAGGGCGATATCTTCAAAGGCCCATCCTTTTTTCGCGCAGATCGCGGCAATGGCGTTCTGGATGCCGTAGTCGCCGCAGCCGGGGCACCAGTTCGGAACGATGGTATTTTTATAGTCTCTCGGTGACGCCATGATCACAGGACCTCCTTTGCTTTCTTTACGATCGCCGACGCGACGAACGGCGTGCCGTCATACTGCAGGAGCGACAGCAGTTTGTCGTGGCAGGTGAAGTGGGAAGCGAAGAGTTCCCGGAGCTGGGCCGTCATGTTTTCTTCGACGATGAGCACCTTCTTCGCGCCTTCGATGTAGGGCCGGAGTTCTTCTTCCGGGAAAGGCGAGAGGAGCCGCAGGTGCAGGTGATTGATCTTTTTGCCGGTCTCCGCGAGGGCTTCCGCCGCTTCGTCGATGGCGCCGCCGGTAGAGGCCACGCCGATCATGAGGAGATCGCAGTCCGTGTCTTCATGGGTGACGAAGAAGGGCTGAATTGCTTTGGAAACGCCGGCGAATTTGCGATGCCGCTTTTCCATTTCCATGACGCGGTCGCCCTGGCCTTCCGCCGGTTTGCCGAATACGTTGTGTTCGAGGCCGGTGGAGAGGAACATGCCGTTCTTCACGCCGGGGATCGTTCTTTCGGAAATGCCGTCTTCGCTGTCTTCGAAGCGGTGGAAATATTCCGCTTTCCCAAGTTCCGGCAGGCCTTCACGGACGAGCTTGCCGCGGCGGATCGGCACGCGGTTCTCGTCGAATGCCGGCACGGACTGTTTGCACATGCCGAATTCAAGGTCGGAGAGCAGGATGACCGGCGTCTGGAATTCTTCCGCCAGGTTGAAGGCTTCCTGGGTGATGTAGAAGCAGTCTTCGATGCTCGCCGCGGCGAGGACGATCTTTTCCGCGTCGCCGTGGCCCGCGCCGATGGCGTAGCGGATGTCGCTCTGCTCGACTTTCGTCGCCATGCCCGTGGAGGGGCCGGCGCGCATGACGTCGATGATGACGACGGGGATCTCCGCGATGGACGCCATGGAGATGGATTCCGCCATCAGGGACAGGCCGGGGCCGCTGGTCGCGGTGAAGGAACGCACGCCGGCGTAGCCCGCGCCCATGGCCATCATGCAGGAGGACAGCTCGTCTTCCGTCTGCACGACGGTGCCTTTGATCTTATGCATCACTTTGATCATGTATTCCATGATCTCCGACGCCGGGGTGATCGGGTAGGATGCCATGAAACGGCTCCCCGCCGCGATCGCGCCGAGCGCCGCCGCCTCGTTGCCGAGGAGGTAGAGCTGATCGGATTTTTCCGGTTCCGCCAGACGGCCGATGGTGTCCGTGCCTTCCACGGCTTTCACCGCCGCGTCATAGCCTTCCACGAAGACCTGCTTGTTTTCATTGACGATGGCTTCGCCTTTCTTGCCGAAGCGGTCTGCGATGAACTGGAAGAACGGGTCTTTCGGGAATCCCAGGATGCCCGCGGACATGCCGAGAGCGGCCATGTTCTTCATCTGCATGGAGCCGTGGGCCTTCGCGATCTCCGTGATGGGGAGCGCCAGGAAAATGCGGCCCGTATGAGCTTCCCACTTCGGATGGAACGCCGCGTCGGCAATGATGATGCCGCCGTCTCTGACTTCCGCGCCGTGCTTGTCGATCGTTTCCTGATCAAGAGCGACCAGGCAGTCTACATATTCGCCGATCGTCGCCACGCGGTGGGATGCCGCGATGCGGAGGGCGATCGTGGTGTGCCCGCCTTTGATGCGGGATGCGAACAGGCGCTGGCTGAAGAGGGAATACCCCTCCTGAGCCAGGACGCGGCCGAGGATCTCGCCGCAGGACTCGACGCCCTGTCCCTGCTGTCCGCCCATCTTCCAGATAAAGTCACGTTTTGTTTCCAATGTATGCCTCCTTTTTGCGCACAAAGAGCTCCGCCTGCGGTGATCGTCCGCGCCGTCGCGGAGCAAACGCGCGCGTCTGCGCGCATCTCTGTTCACTTGTGTCAGAAAACGCCGGATCTGCCTGCCCGCGCTTCTGAATCGCTTCTTTTATTATAACTGCTGCTCATCGATCAGTCTATAAAAAGCAACGTTTTCCCACGCAAAAAGCCCGGTCTCCCGGGCTTCTTTTACACGCCCCGCATGTCCGGCGGCCAGATGATCTTGTGGAGCTGCACCTGCACGGTGACGTCCGCCAGTTTTTCCCGGCGCACGAATTCCACGATGTCCCGCGGACTGATCTTTCCGAAGACAGGCGAGAAATACGCCCGCGGCGCGCCGGGCCCCATGCAGTGCCGCCGCACGACCCGCTCCGCCGCAGCGAGATCGCGCAGGCTCCCCACGACGAATTTCACCACGTCCTCTGCCGTGAGAAGGGAGAAATTTTCCTCCCGCATGCGCTCCTCCATGCCGGAATCCGGGCATTTCCAGTCCATCGTGTAGAACGTCCCCGCCGGACGCTCCCGGAAGAGCGGCGCCGCGCCGTTCGTCTCGATATTGCACTCATACCCTTCCCGGCCGAGGGCTTCGCAGAGCCCGCGGATGGTCCGGAGAAGCGGCTCCCCGCCGGTGAAAGTCACCCGCTTCCACGGATAGGACCGGACGCGCGCCAGCAGCTCCTCTTCCGTCAGGGCATACGCCGCGTCCTCCTCACGGAGCGCGTAAGCCGTGTCGCAGTACGAGCAGCGCAGATCGCACCCGGCGAAGCGCACGAACACCGCCATGAGGCCCGTCCGCTTCCCCTCGCCGTCGATGCTGTCGAAGATCTCCGCGATGGGAAATTTATTTTTCATAGATCGCCAGATTCCCTTCCGATTCCCGCACGGCGACGCGCACGCAGTGGGGCAGGCGGTCGCAGATCCACTTCGCCATATTCTCCGCCGTGGGATTGATGTCCCCCATCACATCATTGATATACGTGTGGTCGAGCTGCTTCACCACGTCTTTGATCTTCGAAAAATCCAGCACCATGCCGTTCTCATCAAGGGTCTCGCTCTTAAGCGTCACCTCGATGATCCAATTGTGCCCGTGGACGCGGGAACACTTCGACGGATAGGGCAGCTTCAGCTGATGCGCCCCGGCGATCTCCACCCGTTTCACCACCGTATACATCATTTCACCTCCAGCGCCGGATCGGCAACACCGTTCGCGGCGAAAGCCGCCGCCCTGTCGCGGCAGGTCCCGCAGACACCGCAGGGGCGCTCGCCCCCTTCGTAGCAGCTCCACGTGAGCTCATACGGCACGCCGAGCGCCAGGCCCGCCGCCACCACATCGGCCTTTGTCTTCCCCGCGAAAGGCGCGGCAAGGGTCACTTTCCCGTAAGTGCCGATGGAAACGGCCTCGCCCATGGCGCGGAGGAACTCTTCGCTGCAGTCGGCATAGGCATTCCCCGCCGCGTCGTCGCCGTGCGCGCCCAGGTACAGCGATACCTCATCTTCCGGGAAGAGCGACGCCGCGAGCGCTGCCGCCGCTGAGATCATGAGCCCGTTCCGAAACGGCACATACGTGCCGACCTTCCCCGTCTCGCTCTCCGCGGTCTGCTCCGCGTAGCTCCGGTGATCAATGGCCCTGGAAGAACCGGCAAGGAGCGCGCAGTCCGAATATTTCATCGTCTCCGACAAGTCGAGCTCCACGTGGCGGATGCCGTAATACGCGGCCACTTTCCGCGCCGCCTCCAGCTCCCGGCTGTGCTTCTGGCCATAAAAAACAGATGCCGAGACGACGTTCTCCGCACCCAGTTCTTTCACAGCGAGCGCCGCGCATGTCGTAGAATCCACGCCGCCGCTGGACAGTATGATCGCTTTTTTCATGGTAAGACCTCCTGTTTTTTATAGTTGGTTAGCAGAAAAGACAACTTGGGAATATTCCCGTATTCAGCTGAGGGAAATTATACCACAGCGGGCCGCGCGCCCGCAAACGCGGTACGCCGAGGCGCTTCCCGCGCAAAAGCGCATGTCCCTTCGCCGCTTCCCGTCATCCGGCGCGTTTCCCCGCGCCGCCGGTCAGCGATTTCCGTTTTCTCTCCCGCCGCTTTTCAGCAGTGAGCGCCAGACGAAAAGCGCAGGATTCACGCTTTTCTTTCCGGCCCTTTCGGCGCGGGCCCACATGCTTCGCTGCCGCGAGAGTTTCATTTTACTATGATTCATTCTGCAGCTCCGAGCTACATTTGAGACTTCATTTCTCTTTTTGGCCAGCCAAAATAGAGAAACGAAGCAAAGAGAAAAAGC
>ERZ780162.2796-NODE-2796-length-10513-cov-3.627367_pt1 | contig 10513 bp, 4 predicted proteins | sample MGYA00511474_ERZ780162 | MGnify/ENA primary metagenome ERZ780162 (study PRJEB29588, sample SAMEA2143633) | human gut metagenome | biome: human gut; feature: human-associated habitat; material: faeces | place: Denmark | collected 2008/2010 ...
GTGCATCGGCGGTAACATCCAGCGTTACCGAAACTTTGCAGCCATCTGCGCTGAGCAGGTGGGTGATGACTTCCTCCACCAGCCGCTGCACATCACGGTTGATGCGGGTGGTGTCCAACTCGGCAGTCATGTAGAACCGGGTGTTTTTGGGCGGAGCGGGAACAGCGGCAGGCTGCGCTGTCGGCGGCTGATGCAAGGTTACAGTGGGGTCAATGGGAGCATCCGGGGGAAGGTTGAAAAGGGTGGGCTGTTCGCCGCCCTGAGCAGTTTGCGTAGGCTGCACAACTACTGCGGGAGCACTTTTTTCAGCCAAAAGCTGTTTGCGGGCAGGGTCCAGCTTGACCAAAAGATCGGAGGTGTTGATGCAGTCCACAAACTGGTTATACCGTAGTTCAACATAGCGGTCGCCCGTGTAACCGGCCGCAAGGGCAAAATATTCCTGCGAGTTCAGGCCGGTACGGATGGCATCTTCCAGCACACTGTACTTGGCAAGGCGGGGCAGATAGCAGTAGGTGCACAGATACTCCCACAGCTTCTTAATCTGGATACAGTCGGTGTCCTTCCACAGCACGTTGTTCAGCTCCATCAGCAGCAGAGCAGGTGCCCATTTGGTGATAAGGGTCTCGCTTTGCTGCATTTTGCGGGAAGCCTTTGCTACGATGCTGTCGGTGCCGCCGGAAATGCGGCTGGCGTCCCACTGGATGGTTTTCATATCCACAAAACAATCGATCTCCGGGGTCAGCAGCCAGCAGTAGGTCTCCTTGATGCGGGCCTCTACGGTATCATTGCAGCGGTGAAGGTTTGCGTCCACCTCTTTGTTCTGGGCGGCATCGAGATTCAATGTTTCCTTGTCATCCTGAATGGAGCGCCATGCACGGAAGTCCCGGACGGCCTGCCGGAGAGAGAGCATTGCCTCCTGATCCGGAGCCACGAAAGTCAGCATATTGCGGTAGGTGCGTGGCTTTGAGCCGTGGTTGTTCAGGATGTTTTCAGCAGCAGTGATGGCGGCACTCGCTCCTGCGTTGGCGCGGTGGGTGTCCTCAGTGCGCAGAATGACCAGCCGGGCCGCTTGCTCATCCGGCACATCCAGCGAGGAAGCGGGGCAGACGTGCAGACCTGCAAACGGTTCCTCCCGGCGCAGCTTTTTCAGCCGGGATTCGATCTCCTCGATCACATCGGCTTCGGCTACCTGCGTTGCGCGGTCCTGCGCAGTTTTGCGCAGGGTAGGGCGGGTGTCGAACCAGTAACGATCTCCGTTGGTGTTGGTGTAAAGGTAGGCCAGCGAGCCCCGCAGGGTGTTCAGGGCATCGTTGAAATCGGCGATGTTTTCGCCGGGCTGGACCACACCCAGCCGGATGCGGGAGGCCTCGATGCCCCGCACTGCCTGCGAACGCACGGTGGGAGCACTGCCCAGCATGATGGTGCGTGCCACCCGGCGGGATGCCATAATGCGCCCATACCGCTGGTTGCTCTGGTCCTTCTGGTAGGGGACAGAGTTCTTGCCGTCGATCTCGGTGTTGACGATGGAGTTCCAGCCCTCCGGCAGATAACGGATCAGTTCATCCCGGACGTTGGGAACATCCAGCGAAAGAGAACCCGGCATGATCATGGCACTGGCATCGCTGCCCATCCACAGCTCATGGATGACCGCAGCCATCAGCCGCAGCACGCCGCGGGTACGCTGGAATCGCTCCAGCGTGGACCAGTCATCGTATAGGCGGTCAAAGATCTCCGGGTGGATGGGGTAGCAGGAGATCATCCGGTCGCGGTATTCCACCTCTTTGACCTCCGGCGGAAAATCGCTGGGGTTGGTCTGGTACAGCTGGCTGAACTGAGTACAGACCTGGTCCCGGGCTTCCGTGTCCTTGCAGTCAAGGAACAGACGGCGGCGCACAACTTCAAAGCCCTCGTTGGCGGCAACAGGCTTCCAGATGGATTCCATCCGTCCGAAGGTATGCTCGATGGTCTCCAGTGCGGTCTTTCCTGCTTCGCCGCCGATCTCAATGTCGGATTCCGGGATAGAAGCCACCACAAGGCTGTTCCGGCTGGCGCGGGCGGCTTCGGTGATCTCCTGAATAAAGGAGATGAAGTTGTCGAAAGAACCAGCGGGCAGACCCTTGACACCGTAGATGCGCTTTGCGTATGCCACCAGCTCGTCCATCAGCACCAGACAGGGGCCGCAGGCATCGAAGAGATTTTTCAGCGCTTCGCTGCCGGGAGAAACGCCCTTTTTGTCGGCCTCCTTCACAAAATCGTACAGTTCTGGTCGCCCGGCGGATTCTGCCAGCTGTGCTGCCATCTCGCCCCACAGGGTATTGATGGTGATACCAGGGAAGTTGATGGGCCGCTTAGTGCGGGTGGGGTCCAGTGCGGTGCCCACCAGCACCGCCACATTTGCCTTGGGCAGGGCAGATACCCCTGCCTGCGCCAGTACAGGCTTGATGTTGGGGATGCGGTCTGCCGATACCTTGCCTCGCATCATGTGGTAAAGCGCCAGCATACTGTGGGTCTTGCCGCCGCCAAAGGCGGTTTTCAGCTGGATGACCGGCTCGCCATCCTTTCCGCTGACCCGCTTGAGTGCCTGCACCAGCAGACCGGTCATGCCCTCGGTGACGTAGGTGCGGGCAAAAAATTCCACCGGGTCACGATATTCAAAGGCGCCCTCACCCCTCGCTACCTGCGCCAGATCGGCGGCAAACTCTGCGTTTTTGTAGCGTCCCTGCGCCACATCCGGGTGGGGTTCCATCACGTCCCGCCAGCTTGGCAGACCGGACAGGGTCTTGCTCATAATACCGGTGTGGGCAGCCTTGGGCTTCGTCGGGGCGGCAACCTCCACCACGTTGGTGGAGCCTTCGGCGCTGCCGTAGCGGAGCTGGCGCAGGATCTTGCGGATTTCCTCGGCAGCTTCATCGTCAAAGGCTTCGCACAGGCGCGCCATGGTGTCCAGCGCACGCCATGTGTCATCTTCCGAAAAATCTGTGCCGCCGATGTGTGCCAGCTTGTTGCGCACGCCCATCAGTTCTTTTGCCCAGGTGCGGTAGTCGATGGACAGCTTCCGCTTGAACAGGTCGTTCCATTTGCGGTCAAACAGACGCAGGCAGTTTGCCATATCCAGCGAATCCATCAGGGCGGCGTAATCGCCGTTGTCGTCCGGCAGATCCCGCACCTGATCGGAAAGGGTCATCAGCACCTCCTGCCACCAGTTGTCCTGATATTCCCGGCGCATTTCCTGACAGATATAGCCTGCCAGCAGCGGGTGCAGCACCCGGAATGCCTGCTGCACTTTGGTGTAATTCTCGCTCATTGTTTCGTTCCTCCCGGTATTGCATCAAAAGAAAGAGGTCTGCTCCGGTGTTGCCTGCTGCAGCTCTGCGGCACGGGACTGGATCTCCCGCCATGCCACCACAAGGGCGTTGTAGGCGTAGCCCTCCTGCGTCCAGCCCTTGCGCTCGGCAAGGGTGTACAGCCGGTAGGCGAGGTCCTTGGCACGCTCAGCGTTGGAGCCAAGCATGGGTGCCACGATCTGAGCACACGCTTCCACGCCGCCGGTCTCCATGGCACGGGTAAGCTGCTGGCAGAGCAGCCAGATGCTCTCCTCCCGCGGGTCCACCTTTTCCGGCAATTCCTCGCGGGTCAGCAGGCGGACGATGCCCTTTTCGGCACTCAGCACGCCCTTTGCCGCCAGTGCCGCCACCGAGGTATTCTTGGCGCGTGCCAGCGTATCTGCATCGCCAAATTTAAGGTTGTTGAAGGCGTTCTGAGTGTACAGGTCTACGCAGAAACGGCTGTTGGCGTCCAACTCGCCGTCCTGCTCGTTAAAGTACACATCCAGTTCCTGATTGATGATCTGCAGCGCGCTGCGCACGGTCATGGCGCTGCCGTCGGCTTCCAGCACCCGGCCATAGTGGGAGTACACCCCCATGCCGGGGCCAATGGCGGACTGCGCCAGATCTACAGGTGCAATGTTGCTTCGCTGGAGCTTTTGCAGCGCCGGGCGCAGCTCCCGCTTCAGCTCTGCAATAAAGCCCCGGCGGGTGGTCTGGGCTGCATCTGCCGGGCGCTTGCGGCACACCAGCACAATGGAGGAGGCAAGGGCATTGGTGCCTTGCGCAATGGAACGTCCAGTACTTTCGGTTTTTACCGGCCATGTGCCAGTAATGGCAAAGCCTGCCCGGATGATGGCACTGAGCATGGTCTCCCAGCCGGTGGAGGCAGTTTTGGAGTCCTCGTCTGTGTCGCTCTGCTTGTAGGCGTAGTAGATGGTTACCGGAATGTCCTCACGGGCGTACTGGTAAATTTGCTGGCAGGTGTGCAGCATTCCGTCCTCAAAGAAATCCCGTGCCTTTTCGGTGCTGCCCTCAAAGCGGTAGGGGGTCGCTACCAGTTCCTCTGCCTTGGGCACCAGCATGGTGCGGAACAGCTTGGGGTAGGTGTCTTTCAGAGACCGCCGCATCCAGACGTAGAAGAAATCGGACAGGTCTGCATAGCCGATGTTGTCATAATAGGGAGGGTCGGAGGAGACCATAATGTTCCGCAAACCGCAATCGCTCTGCGCATCAAATTGAGATACTAAACCGGGTCGATTGGATGCAGGTAAATAGAGTAGAACATCGGTGCTTCGCTCCACAAACATCAAAAAATTTCCGCCGGAATTTGAAAACGGATTAGCTTCTGCAAAATCCCAAGTCATAGGAATTGCTTGTCGAGCAAAGGTTTCTCTAAATGCACCACGATCGTTCATCCATCCACAAATAGATGACCACAAATTTGCGCCTTTATCTAACGCAAATGCCAGATATACCCCCACAGCCTCACCATAAGCTCTTGCGCCGGAGCCGTCTGCGCTCAGGGAAATGTGGTCGTTGACAACACCTGCGGCAACGGCATCCGCCTCCGCTTTTGCCTGCGCTTCTGCTACCAGTGAACTAAAGGTGGTAAGGGCGGTCAACTGGCGGTTGGTAAAAAGTTTATGAAACTCATCTAATCCGTAGGGAACACAGGAACCGCCTGTAAAGTGGGAAGAAAGAGTGCCAGTGGGGTAATCATCTGGCTTGCAAACTTGTGCGGCGAGACGCTGTTCCTCATCAGGCGTTATGTAAATTCTTCCCTTCTTTCCTTCGCCGACAACAGCCATTAGCTGCGCGATGGCATAGCCCCGGGCACGGTTCTCTACATCGTGCTTCAGCCAGTCCTGTGCTTGAATGTAGGGCAGGGCGGCAGTGCGCTCTGCCTCGGTGGGGGCACGGTAATCCAGATAGGGCGCGTAACCGGCGCTGCTGGCGGTGCCATCCTCCTTCAGCTCCACAAAGTGGACGTGCTGGGAGATAATCCGCTTGGTGCCGCCCGGCAGCAGAACGCCATCCTGAATGGCATCCTCGATGTAAAACAGCAGCCGGGGGTCGGTGCCGTCGTCGCTGTCATCCACAAAAATCGTGCCCTGCTTGAGCACCTCGGCGTTGCGCTCCCGCACCAGATCAATGACGGCTTCCAGCAGCGGATGTCCGGGGCAAAGCAACTCGGCTGGGATCATGCCCTGCACATTGCAGCGCTCTTTTTCAAAGCACACCCGTTCGTATCGTTGCAACACCGGCTCCCCAAAGCCGATCTGCATATCCCGGCTGCGCACCGCCGCGGGCACAAAGGTGATCTCGTAGCGTCCGGTCTCGCGAGGGCGTATCTTGCCACCCACAGAGCGGAAGGCTTCCAGAAAGAATGCTTCGATAAAATGGGGCTGCAACTTGTGCGCCTCCATCCGCTCCATCTCTTCCCGGATGGCAGAAACCTTCTGTACGTCCATGGTGTCGTCGGTCAGAGCACGCTCATCCAACAGTTCTCGGAGCTTTTGCTGGTCCAGCGAGTTGTCCACAACCTGTTGCAACCGGGCACGGACGGCAGGGTCGTTGCCGTAGCGAACCGCCTCGATCAGCAGCTCCCGCAAGGGTTTGTTGTCAAAGGTCATCTTGCCCAGAATATCAAACACTTTGCCGCCCAGTGCGCCTCGTTCTTCTTCCAGTTTCTGGAATAGCCGCTGGAACACCATGCCCTCACGGGTCTGCACCGAAACCAGATTCCACAGATGGCACACCTCGGTCTGCCCGATGCGGTGGATGCGGCCGAAACGCTGCTCCAGACGGTTTGGATTCCACGGTAGGTCGTAGTTTATCATCAGGTGCGCTCTTTGTAGGTTGATGCCTTCACCGGCAGCATCGGTGGCAATGAGGATACGCACTTCTGGGTCCTGCTTGAACAGTTCCTCCACCTTACGGCGCTCGTCCCGCACCATGCCGCCGTGGATGGTCACCACGGCATCGTCGTGCCCGAACAGGGTGCGGATCTTATCGGTCAGATAGCGCAGGGTGTCCCTGTGCTCCGTAAAGATAATGAGCTTTTCCCGCTGACCATCGGCGGCAAACATTTTGCTGTCGTCCTGCAGCAGCTTGGAAAGCTCGTCCCACTTGCGGTCTACGCCGCTGACTCGCACGGCATTGGCCATCTGCTCCAGCCTTTTCAGCGTGGAAATTTCCGCCTCCATCTCCCGGATGGTGCTGGCAGCGGATGCACGGTCGGTGACGTTTTCCTCGGTCTGCTCCAGCTCGTCTGCGCTGAAATCGTCCTCATCAAAATCATCTGCGATGGTAAATTGCGTGCCGGTATCCGGCTTACCCAGTTTTTCCTCCGCCAGAATATGCTCCAACCGTTCCCGCCTGCGGTGCAGGGATTGGTAGATGGCTTCCGGCGAGGAGGCAAGCCGCCGCTGCAGGATGGTCAGCGCAAAGCCAACGGTTGCCTTGCGATCGTTGTTCAGATTCTCTGCCCGGTTGAACTCCTCCTGCACATAGCTGGTGACCTCGGAATAAAGCTGCCCCTCGGCAGGGGAGAGGTCATAGTTGACGGTATAAGCACGCCGCTCCGGGAACAGTGGTGTGCCGTCGAATTTGAGCAGCTCCTCTTTCACAAGCCGCCGCATTACGTCCGAAACATCGATGCTCTGGTTGGAAGAACGAGCTGCACCTTCAAAACGGTCGGGGTCCACCAGCGATAAAAATAGCTGGAAGTCCTCATTTTTGCCGTTGTGCGGGGTGGCTGTCAGCAACAGAAAGTTGCGGGTGATTTCCGACAGCAGCCGTCCCAGATTAAACCGCTTGGTGTATTTGATCTCACCGCCCCAGACGGTTGCAGACATTTTGTGCGCCTCATCGCAAACGATCAGATCCCAGTCGGTGATGCGGAGCTTTTCCTGCAAAGCTTCGCTGCGTGATAGCTTATCCAGCCGTGCAATGCAGAAATTCATCTCGGTGAAGATGTTGCCGCTGACGGCAGATTCAATGCGGTCGTTTGTCAATACCTCAAACCGCAGATGAAATTTGCGAAAAAGCTCGTCCTGCCACTGTTCCGCCAGATTGCCCGGCGTCACGATCAGACAACGCTTCAAATCGCCGCGGACGATCAGCTCCTTGATGAACAGACCGGTCATGATGGTTTTGCCGGCACCGGGGTCGTCCGCAAGGATGTACCGCAGCGGCAAGCGTGGCAGCATCTCCTGATAAACTGCCGTGATCTGGTGTGGCAGGGGCTGAATAGCCGAAGTGTGGACCGCCAGATAAGGGTCAAACAGGTGTGCCAGATGGATGCGGTACGCTTCGGATACAAGGCGCATCTTATCGGCATCTGCGCCGAAACTCCACGGCAGACTGTCACCCAGCACATCCACGGTCGTCTCATCTCCACGATAGAGGATCTGACTGCCAAGCTGCCCTCGGCTGTTCTTGAATGTAACTTCCAGTGCTGCATTGCCATACCACTGCACCGCAATAACGGTCACAGTTTCCCTTGCCGCAATGCCGTTCAGCTGGCAGCCGACCGTGATCTCCTCCAGATGTGCCATGGAAGCTCCTTTCCGAATTGCCCACTGAGAACCTGTACTTTTTCAAATTGGTTAGAATACATGAAGCCTTTTGTGGAAGATGAATGGGATTTGGCTGAACTCTTGCCGGAAATTGTTGCGTTTGCCTGGGTTTCGCGGTATACTGTTGTTATATGTAAAAAGCCCTGAGAATCCGTAAAAGTACGCTTTTCCGAATTCTCAGGGGCTTTTATTAAGTGGTATTTTCGAATTTCAAAGCCTTGCTGTAAAAGGTTCCAACGGGGAGATCACAGGCTTGTGCGGCTTGCTTTAAGCTCAACCGTTTGGCACGCCATGCCTTGTGGACTTCATAAAAGTTATCCGGCAAGGGGCGAGGCGGCCTGCCGAATTTCACGCCCCGGGCTTTAGCAGCGGCAATACCTTCTGCCTGCCGTTGCCGGATGTTAGTGCGCTCGTTTTCGGCAACAAAGGAAAGCACCTGCAGCACGATGTCGCTTAGAAAAGTGCCCATCAGATCTTTGCCACGGCGGGTGTCCAGCAATGGCATGTCCAGCACTACGATGTCGATACCTTTTGTTTGGGTGAGCAGTCGCCACTGCTCCAATATTTCTGCGTAGTTGCGTCCAAGACGGTCGATACTCTTGATATAGAGCAGATCGTCTTTTTTCAGTTTTTGCACCAGCCGCTTGTATTGCGGGCGGTTGAAGTCCTTGCCGGACTGCTTATCCATGAAGATGTTTTTCTCCGGAATCTTCAGTTCTCGCAGTGCAATCAACTGCCGGTCCTCGTTCTGGTCGCGGGTGCTGACACGAATATAACCATAGATATTAGCCAAATGTTACTCCTTTGGTTTGCGGCATTTCTGCCATGTGATTGATGAATCATCAATCTAACACCTCCTTGTGGCAAAATAAAAGCCTGCACAATGGCAGGCAGGCTGTATGTATGAAAAAAGCCAAGAACTGCTACTAGACAGCTCTTGGCATAGTGTTAGTAGGACATTAAGTCTGAAGAGCAACGACAGAGTTTGCAATTCGCTTTTTATGTCCAATGGCAGTGGTATAAAATCGTTCTTCGATACCGTAGAGAAGAAGTTTCAAACTTTCCTCAGAGGTGATCATAAAATGTCCATCTTCAGTTGATAGGTCTGGACAGTACTCATGAACATAAGGAAAAATTTGTGCCTTATCCTCTGCACTCATATTGGAAAGAGTATTCATAGCCAATGCAATTCGTTTTCGGTTAGCGGTCTTTACATGACTTGCATTAAAACCATCGCCGAGAATGAGAAAATCATTCTGCAAGAAGTCAGAAACCTCTTGATTTGTTGCTTCACGATATAAGTCGGAAATTCCCTTAAAGATGCCGGTAATGGGTTCGAGTTTTTGAAAGTACAAAATGTCATTCTGAGGGTCATAAATAGCATCAGGAAAATCGTTGATTACTAATTCGGGAGCAGAGGGGTCAAAAGCAAACCGTTCACCGAAGCATGTAATACGTTTTTTACGAGCAAGCTTTGCTTTTCCGATGTTTTGAAAATATAATATTCCGTCAAAATCCACAAAAAGAAAATCAATATTAGGATATTCTTGAATCGCAAGAGATTCAAATTCAATGGAAGGATATGCTTCTTTTGTTATGTCAATGGCAAAAGCGCTTGAAGAAAAGTTGGTTAGAGCAAACCATTCATCAGTATCAAGAATAGTTCCAGCATTGTATGGATGTGTGTCGGAGACTAATTCCAGCAAGGGCTTAAAAACAATAGAGTCAGTTGAGAGCATTTTTCGGTAACAATTTGTAGAACCCTTTAGCTTTACACAGACATAATTCATTGAGATTTCCTCGTTATAGATAGGTAGGTGGTGTCGTTAAGCCGTATTAAGGTGGAAAAGTTGGAGCTTTCATCATTTCTAATTACTTTTCCGTAAGCAACTATAAAGATGTTTGTGCCATGCTCAGTTGTCGCATGATAAAAATGATAACCAAATAATAAATAAATAGGATTGAAGTACTGGGTTTGTGATAGGTAAACAAAAACAAGTAAAATTAAATAAATAAAAATAAGAGAGAGCAAATCGGAAATAGAAAGCGCCACAAAAAAATAACCAAGATAAGTGGGGAGAAACTCGCCATCAGCAAGGTGAATATCATGAAGTTTTCCGGGAGAATCAGTTCCCAAGAAAGACGATATCTGTAATGAGAACCACGATAGCAAGATGGGAATCGCTAAGCAAACAGTAGTAGCTAGAACACGATGACAAAAGCATAGATCATCGTCATTTATTATATAAATGACAACTAACCAAAAGGTTGAAACAAATGCAAGGAGTGCACGATAAGGAAAATTCATGAAATCCCTCCATTTTTCCAAGCAAATGATATGTTAGATCATCTTAAAATATTTCAGCGCATCCCTTATTGCCACTTCCTTCTCCTTCGGACACTGGGGCTGCTTCGTATTTTCAGACTTCGCCTTATGGTGGTTCTCTCGTACCTCCAGACCGCATTTCTGCTTGACCTGCGAGATATACAGGGAAGATACCCTCAGCCCAGTCTGTTCCAACACACGGGCCTTGATTTCAGGATAGGTCGCACCCGTCTCCCTTAATTAAAGATATTGTTGGGTAAAAAAGAAAGGTCAGTCGATTT
>ERZ780162.2797-NODE-2797-length-10512-cov-6.916133_pt1 | contig 10512 bp, 11 predicted proteins | sample MGYA00511474_ERZ780162 | MGnify/ENA primary metagenome ERZ780162 (study PRJEB29588, sample SAMEA2143633) | human gut metagenome | biome: human gut; feature: human-associated habitat; material: faeces | place: Denmark | collected 2008/2010 ...
GCCGGTTCGGCGCTGCCGGAAGATACGCCGCCGCAGCCGGCCAGCGCCGCCGCGCAGAAAACTGCCGCGCAGAGGCCGGCGGACTGGAGCTTTCCAATGGTTTTCATGACAGATCCCTTCTTCATTAATACAAAATAAAGATAGAACCGATCCATGTGCCGAATATTAATTATATCGACACATAGTTTCATTTTTATTTAATATAACAGGGAGAAAAAATGATGTCAATATAACAGGGAGAAAAAATGATGTCAATGAGAATATGAGAGAAATATTAGGAAAAAATGAAGAGAAATGGCGGAAAGAATTTCTTGACGCCCCGGGGCCGCTCCTGCTATACTGCATCTACAATACAAACGCATGCAGTGCTGACGGATAGTGGAAATGACCACGTGTGCTGCGCGCGAAGATCGGCCGACCGTCTGGGCAGGGAGTTCTGTTCAGGCGGTCTTCGTCTGTATGGCGCTCCCTTTGAAATCGTTTCAAAGGGGGATTTTTTATGAAAAGAAACCGCTGGTTCATCGCCCTCGCCGCTGTGGGGCTTCATATTTCCATCGGGAGCGTCTACGCGTGGAGCGTGCTCGCCCGCCCGGTCATGGAGGAGATGGGCGTCACGCTCTCCGAAGCGACATGGGCCTTTTCCATCGCCATCCTGTTCCTCGGCCTCTCCGCGGGATTCCTGGGACACTTTGTGGAGCGCATGGGGCCGCGCCGCTCCGGCCTCCTCTCGGCGGGCTTCTTCTGCGCGGGCCTCCTCGGCACGGCATGGGCCGTGGAAACGAAGAGCCTCGGCCTGCTCTACTTGTCGTACGGATTCATCGGCGGCATCGGCCTCGGCACGGGATACATCACGCCTGTGGCGACGCTCGTGAAATGGTTTCCCCGGAACCGGGGCTTTGCCACGGGCCTGGCCATCATGGGCTTCGGATTCGCCGCCTTCGTCGCCGGGCCGGCGATGCAGGCGCTCACCGCGGCGTACGGCCTCTTCTGGAATTTCGTCATCATGGCGGCGGTATACGCCCTCGTCATGAGCCTCTCCGCGCTGTACCTCGCCCCGCCCCGCCCGGGCGACCTCGGCGAAGACCTGGCGGGCGTGCTGAAAGAAGAACTCGCCGCCGGCGCGCCGCTGCCGGAGCGGAAGCAGTACACCCGGCGGGAAGCGCTCCGCACGCCGGAATTTTACGGGCTCTGGCTCATTTTCTTCATCAATATCACCTGCGGCATCGGCCTCCTCGCCGTGGCGTCGCCCATGGCGCAGGAAGTGATCGGCATGACCGCCGGCGGCGCGGCGTCCCTCGTGGGCATCATCGGCATCGTGAACGGCGCGGGACGCATCCTCTGGTCGTCCATGTCGGACTGGCTCGGCCGGGGCACGGTGTACCTCCTCTTCTGCACCATGGAAGTCTTCGCCTTCTGGCAGCTCGCCGGGACGACAGACGCGTCGGCCTTCGCGGCTTGGGTGCTCCTCATCATCAGCTGCTACGGCGGCGGCTTCTCCTGTATGCCGGCGTATCTCTCCGACCTCTTCGGCGTGCGCCATCTCTCGTCTATCCACGGCGTCATCCTCACCGCGTGGGGCATGGCGGGCATCGCCGGGCCGCTCCTGCTCTCCCTCATGAAAGAGACCACCGGCGGCTACGGCGCGACCCTCCGGCTCTTCGCGGGGCTTCTCGCCCTCGCATGGCTCCTCGCGGCGTGGCTCTACACCCGCCGTAAGAAATGCGCCGCCCTCCCCGCGGGAGACGAAGCGTAAAAATAAATTAAAAAGAAAGAAAGCGCCGTGCTGTACGGCGTTTTTATATTTTTTCTTTTTGGGAGAAGACAGAGCATCATTCAGGATGGTATACTGAAGGTAAAGCATGAGATGCAGGTATGAATCTATGCGCTCATGGCAATACGGAAAATTTGCGGGGGGGGTCGAAGACTTCTTCCGTATACCTCCTCCCGCCGTTTCAGCGGGAGGTTTTATCATGAAGCAAAAGAAAAAACTGGCAATCTTCCTTGCACTTGCAATGAGCGGCTTTTATGGAGTGGCCAATGCGGAGGAGGGTGACGACAAAGTTGTTCATAAGGAGGAGGAAAATGCTTATGCAAATGCGGTTTCTCTTTCCGATACAACTTATGAAAAAACGGGCGGACGATTGGAAGCCGTCGCAAAAGGAAGCGGAGACGTTACTGCCCATACTTTATATGGAGATAACAGCATCATTACATTACAGGATGTGACTGTTCATGCGTCTGCGGAAGGAGACAATCCGGACGTTATTGCTGTATATGGAGTTAATGGTTCTAATATAAATATTAATGGAGGAGTGATTCAGGCCGAATCCAATTCGGGGAGAAAAGTGGCGAATGCCATTTATGCATGGGACAGCACCGTATCGGTTAATGAAAATGGAAACTCCGGGACTACGATTATCCATGGAGATGTAGTGAGTTATGGAAATGATGGAAATGTCCTTATTAATTTGAATACTGCCGATTCAGAATTGAAGGGGACGGCGCAGACAATGTCAGGAGGAGAAATTAATCTGTCTCTTAGCAATCAGGCTGTTTGGGAAACCGATGGACATTTTAAATCAATAATTACATCACTTACTATGGATCATGGAATTATCCGGCCGACGTATACGGGATCAAAAGCGATTAGGATTGAAAACTATTCCGGAGTGGGAGATATTTTGCTGGATATAGAAGACAATCGGCAGACCGGTGATATTGATGTTGATGCAGGCGGAACGAATATTACTGCGGCGGCGAAAGGTTCCGTCCTGAATATGACTGTGCAGAATGATAATTTCATCGATACGATTACGCCGGAAAAGGCAATGCAAAATTTGAATGAAATCGCCTCGGAAATTTATTATGAAGCGAATGATGGAAATCTGACCGGGAAAGTCACGATTCGCGAAGGGCTTATCGCGCCGGAAGCGCAGGGGGATTTGCTGTTTGATGATACGGACCGGCATCAGGGTTACGTGGCGAATGTAATCAGCAAAAGGACGACAACGACCATGGACGCCATGAAAGGATTCTCTGCGGTGCCGCTGCTTTCCTGGCGGCAGGAGGACGCGGCGCTGTCTCAGTGGCTGGGCGACCTGCGCCGGTCGGCGGGCGGTCAGGGCATCTGGGCGCGCATGTCCCGCGGGGAGTTCCAATACGACGGCGAATATAAGAACCAGTATGATTTCTACCAGCTCGGCTATGACTGGGCGTCCGGCCCGTGGCACTACGGCGCGGCGGTCTCCTACAACGACGGGGAGACATCGTACCGCGCGGGTTACGGGGAGAACAGCAGCACGTCCCTCTCTCTGTACGGCACGTGGCTCGGCGACAAGGGGCACTACGCGGACATCGTCCTGAAGGGCGGAAAGCTCTCGAATGAATACACCATCACGACGGACGCGGGGCGCACCCACGGGGATTACGATATGTGGGGCGTGAGCTTCTCCGGCGAGTACGGCCGGGAGATTGCGCTCGCGGACGGCTGGTTCGTCACGCCGCAGGCGCAGATGACGCTCCTCCACATCGGGAGCGAGGACTACACCACGTCGAACGGCATCCGCGTCTCGCAGGAAAGCCTCGACAGCGCGGTGGGCCGCCTCGGCCTCGAAGCGGGGAAACAGTTCGGAGCGGGGCGCGTGTACGGGAAGTTCTCTCTGCTCCACGATTTCGCAGGGAGCGCGGACACGTGGCTCCGCTATGCGGGCATCGAGAACAGCTACCGCGAGGACATCGGCGACACGTGGTACGAGGCGGGTTTCGGCGTGAATCTCCGCCTCTCGGACAGCACGTATTTCTACGCGGACGTGGTGCGCACCTTCGGCGGCGACATCGAGACGCCCTGGCAGTGGAACGCCGGCGTGCGCTGGGGATTCTGAATAAAAAACAAAAAAAGAGAGCTCCTTTTGAGGAACTCTCTTTGTTGTGATTTTTTACGCTTCCCGGAGGCTCTGGAGGAAAATTTTCGTATTTTCCGTGAGATCCGGGCCTTCTGTCTGGAGCGCGCCGCCCACGAGGAAGATGGTGCCGTCGCCGTAGACGCGGCGCATGCGGCGGAAGAGCTGGCGTTTCATGCCGCCGCTCGGCACGGGGAAGGGAGACCGGAGCTGGCCCATGGGAAGATTGAGGCTCTCCGCGATGAGGGCGCAGTCCTGCTCGGAGTGGGTGAAGCGGCCGCCGAAGCTGGTGAAGATGACCGCGTCCGCCCCGGCGAGGCGGCAGATCTGGCCGTACCAGCAGAAGGGGGAGATGCCGCTGTCTTCGTGCATGGTGATGCTCCCGGTGAAGCACGGGTGCAGGAAGATGGGCAGCTGAAAGTCCGGCGCGTCGGCGAGCTGCTTGATGAGGCTGAAGCCGAGGAGACCCGGGGCGGCCATGATGCCGCCCGCGCCGAGTTCCTGCGCTTTGTAGGCCCGGTCGAGGAAGGCGAGGCCGTCGCCGGTGCAGTTGGCGACGAAAATGGAGCTGCCGCCGGTCTTTTCATTTGCTTCTGCGCAGGCGTCCGCGCAGAGACGCACCCTTTCTTCGAAGGGCGCCCATTTCTGGTCGAAGAGGCTGTGGTCGTCCTTGATGATGGGGCAGCCGCCCAGCGCGAAGGCGCTCACCATGGAGGCCAGTTCTTCCGAGCTCCTGCCGAGGGGCTTCACGGCGGACATGAGGATGGGGCCGCTCTCCACGCCGCAGAGCTCGCGGATGCCGCCCTGGCCGAGCTTCGGCCCGTTGAATGTGCTGAGGAAGGCTTCCGGCAGATCGAAGGACATGAGGCGGATGCCCGGCAGGAGGCTGATATTTCCGAAGAGCATGTTCAGAAGTTCCGTGAAGTCGCTCTCCACCGCTTCCGGCAGGTAGGAGATGTATACGTACCACACGCCGGGAGCGGCTTTTTTAATGTCTTCGACATGGCCGATCACGCGGCTCTCGATCCATGTCCCGGCGATGAGCTCCTGCGGGCATTCTACGGTCTGCTCGTAGGCGATCTCTTTCGCCCTTTCTTTCGCTTCCGTAAAATCTTCCGCTTCCACGCGGTATGTGGCGGTGAAGCGGGCTTCTTCGTGAAGGTCGCTCACCAATTCCTGAAACAGTTCGCTGTCAAAAAAATCGTGATTGGCCATGATTCTCCCTTCCGGAAGCGCGGTGCTTCCTCTGGCGGTTATTTCTTCTGCCCGCAGTCCTTCGGGGCGCGGGCGGTGTCCGCGGCGACCCAGTAGAGGGGCCGGTTCTGTGTTTCTTTAAAAATGCGGCTGATGTATTCCCCGGCGATGCCCAGGCTCATGAGCTGGAGGCTCCCGAAGAAGGAGAGCAGGATGGTCATGGTGGCCCATCCGGGGACGGTGGCGTCCGCCAGCCAGCAGCCCAGCACATAGAGGATGAGAAAGAAGCTGCCCGCCGATGACAGGAGCCCCGCGTAGAAGATGAAGTGGAGCGGCGCCGTGGAATTGGTGAGGATGCCGTCCATGGCGAGGTGGAGCATTTTCTTCATGGAAAATTTCGATTTTCCCGCGTGCCGCGGCGGCGCGACAAATTCCACCGTCGTCTGGCGGTAGCCCAGATTGCCCACGATGCCCCGGATGAAGCGGCTGTGCTCGCGGAAGCGGCGGAATGTGAGGAGCGCCCGCCGGCTCATGAGGCGGAAATCGGAGCCCCCCGGACGGACGGGGCTGTCGGAGATGGCATTGATGAGCGCGTAATAGCCGCTCGAGGTGAGGCGCTTCACGAAGCCCGCGTCTTCCGTGGCGGTGCGGATGGTCTGCACCACGTCGAATCCTTCCTGCCATTTTTCGATGAGCGCCGGAATGAGCGCCGGCGGATGCTGGAGATCGCCGTCCATCGTGATGACCGCGTCGCCTTCGGCCAGATCCATGCCGCAGGTGATGGCGATCTGGTGGCCGAAATTTCTCGCGAAGGTGACGGCCCGCACATGGGGATCCGCCGCGGCGATGGCGGCGAGTTTTTCTTCCGTGCTGTCGGCGGAGCCGTCGTTGATGTAGAGGATCTCGTAGTCCATGGCGAGCCCTTTCATGACGCGCGTCACTTCATCATGGAAGTAGGCCACATTGTCTTCTTCATTGTAAACGGGGGTGACGATGGAGATCATTCCTTGCTCCTTTCCAAATGCTTTTTCTATTATAGCGTATATTTCTGCGGACGGTAAATCGCGGGACCTTTTTCCCGATGACTTTGATGATACGGCGGAATTTGAAAGTTTCCCGGAGCAAATCATAAACAAAGAAAAAACCGCCGGAGGTCCGGCGGTCCGTTCGACAGTCAGTTCATGGTACGGGAGAATTTTTTTACCGCCCCGCCGAAGGTGAGGGCGATGAAGAGGAGGAGCGCCGCCGCCTGCGTCCAGAGGGCGGAGAGACCGTTCCCCTTGAGGAGAATGCCCCGGATGATCTCCACATAGTAGGTCATGGGGAAGACTGCGGAGAGGCCGCGGAAGAAAAGGGGCATGGATTCCCGGGGGAAGATGAATCCGGAGAGGAGGATGCTCGGCAGAAAGACGAGGAAGGACATCATCATGGCCTGCATTTGGTTTTTCGCTGCGGTGGAGATGAGGATGCCCAGCGTGAGGGAGGCGGTGATGTAGAGCGTGGTGAGGATGTAGAGAAGGGAGAGGCTGCCCCGGATGGGGATGCCGAAGACGGCGAGCCCTACCAGGAGAGACACGGTGAGCTGGGCGTAGCCGACGAAGATATACGGCGTGATCTTGCCGAGAAGAAGCTCCCACGGGCGGAGGGGCGTCACGAGGAGCTGCTCGAGGGTGCCCCGCTCCCTTTCGCGGACGATGGCCATGGAGGTGATCATGACCATGGTCATGGTGAGGATGATGCCCATGATGCCGGGGAGCATGTACCAGGCGGTGACGGCGTCCCGGTTGTACCACGCGCGGATGCGCATGTCATAGAGGGACAGGGCCTGCGGAGAGAGCTCCGGGTGAGCGGCGAGGAGCGCTTCCGCCGATTTCCGCTGGCCGATGCCCTGCGCCGCGGCGATGGCCGAAGTGGAGGCGGTGGAGTCGGAAGCGTCCACGATGACCTGGATGGGCGTGGGGCGGAGGTGTTTCAGATTTTCTGCCAGGTCCGGAGGGATGATGATGCCCGCTTTGGCCCGGCCTTCGTCGATGAGCTCATTCACTTCTTCGAAGCTCCGCGCCGTGTAATTGATGTCGAAGTATTCGCTCGCCGTGAATCCCGCCAGGAGATCCCGGCTCTCTTCCGTGAGGGACTGGTCGAAGACGGCGGCGGATTGGTGCCTGATGTCGGTGTGGATGGCGAATCCGAAGACGAGGAGCTGCACGAGAGGCATGAGGAACATGATGATGAGCGTCACCGGGTCGCGGCGCATCTGGATGATTTCTTTCCTGAGGACGGCGAGGAAACGGATCATGGCGCACCTCCCTGTTTTTTGTCGTAATAAATGAAGACGTCTTCCATGGTAAGCTCTTCCGGGCGGGGGCGGAGCGCGTCCGGCGGGGTGAAGCCTTTCGGGAAGAGCGCCCGGAACTGGCGGCCGAAGGTGTACGATTCGATGAACGGCGCGCCGGATGCGGCCAGGGCGGCCGACGCTTCTTCCGGCGTGGGGAAGCGGAGCGACCAGAGCGTGCCGGGGAGGCCTTCTTTGAGGGCCCGCGGCGAGCCTTCGGCAATGAGTTTCCCCTGCTGGAGGAATCCTACGATGTCGCAGTGTTCCGCTTCGTCCATGAAATGGGTGGTCACAAGGACAGTGGTCCTGCCGCCGGAAACGAGGCCGGCGAGGAGGTTCCAGAAGAAGCGCCGCGATGTGGGATCGACGGCGGAGGTGGGTTCGTCGAGAATGAGGAGTTCCGGTTCGTGGAGGATGGAGCAGGCCAGGGCGAGGCGCTGCCGCTGGCCGCCGGAGAAGCCGCCCGCCTGGACGCGGCGGCGGTCAGTGAGGTCCATCAGGGCAAGGGCTTCCTCGATCTTTTCTTCCCGGCGCGCGCCGGAGAGGCCGTAGAGGGAAGCATAGAAGCGGAGATTCTCTTCTGCCGTGAGATCGAGGTAGAGGCTGAATTTCTGCGACATGTAGCCGAGGCGCTGCCGCACTTTTTCCGGCTCTTTCCCCGTGTCGCAGCCGAGCACTTCCGCCCGGCCTTCGCTGGGCCGGAGAAGACCGCAGATCATGCGGATCGCTGTGGATTTGCCGCTGCCGTTGGAGCCGATGAATCCGTATACCGCGCCGCGGGGCACGGAGAGAGACAGATGATCAACGGCGGTGAAATCTCCGAAGCGGCATGTGAGGCCCTGTGTGAGGATGACGGGATCGGCGCTGTTCATGGGAAGATCACATCCGCAGGCATGCCCGGCTTCATGAGGCCGTCTTCATTGGGAACGGCCACTTTCACCGCGAAGACCAGATTTTCCCGCTCCCGGCGGGTGATGCTCTGGCGGGGCGTGTATTCCGCCGACTCACTGATCTCTTTGATGTACCCCTCCCGGGTCCGGCCCGGCGCGCCGTCGATGGAAACGAGGGCTTTCTGGCCGATCCGGAGGCGGCCCAGCTCTTCGGAAGAGACATACACTTTCACCCAGCAGTCGGAGAGATCGGCCACGGTGGCGATGGGCGATCCCGCCTGCACGTATTCCCCTTCTTCATAATTTTTCGTGAGGATGACGCCGCTCACGGGGACGCGCACCGTGAGATCGGCCACGGCTTCCCGGGCGATATCGCGGGCTGCCCGGTTCTGCTCTGCCGTGCGGCGGGCATATTCGATGTCTTCCGCCCGCGCGCCGCTCTCCATGAGCGCCTGGTATTCCTCGGCGGCGGCAAGGCGGGCGGCGGAGGAGTCCCGCGCTTCTTTCGCCGCGTCATAGTCCTGCCGGGAGACGGCATCCGCTTCGAGGAGGGCTTTCATGCGGGCATAGTCCCGTCCGGCGCGGTCGCTCTCCGCGCGGGCAGCGGCGGTCTCGCTGGCGGCTTTCCGTATTTCTTCCGGCCTGTTTCCGTTCGCCGCCTTTTCCAGCGCCGCGAGGGACGCCCGGTACGCCGCTTCATCCCGGAGGAGCGCCGCTTCCAGATCTTTCCGGGAGAGGAGGGCCGCGGTCTCTCCGGCCGTCACGGCGTCGCTCTCCTTGACGAAGAGCTTTTCAATGTACCCGCTCTGCTTCGGCGTAATGTCCGCTTTCGTCGCTTCCACTGTGCCCGTGAGCACCGCCGCTTCCGCCTGCTGTTTCCTGTATTCATACACGGCTCCGGCGGCGAGCGCCGCGAGGAGACAGAAAAGAGCGGCGAAAAGGAATTTCTTTTTCATGAGTCGTCTCTCCTTTCGATGCCTCGGAAGAAAATATCCAGCGTCTGCCGGATGTATGCCCGCTCTTCGGGGAATGAGGCCGCGGCGCCCATGCGGCGGCGGATGTCGGCGCTGAGGAAATGGAAATTTACGGCTCCCGCGAAGAGGAGGACCATGGACGGCGCGTCCAGTTCCGGGCGGAAGAGCCCTTCGGCCATTCCCTTTTCCGCGGCGCGGAGGAGGATGCGGTAGACAGGGAAGACCGCTTTGGCAAAGGGCAGGGGCGCGCTGCCGGAAGCGGCGATGAATTCCCGGTAAATGTATTGCAGCAGGTAAGGATTTTGCTCGTGAATGGCGCAGGCCGCTTCCGCGTACCGGCGGAACACCGCCCGCGGATCGAGAGCCTCCGCGTCGAGGGAAAGAAAATCGCGAAGCTCTTCCAGCTGGGCGATGAGCGCCGCGCTGTAGAGACCGCGCTTGCCGCCGAAATAGTAAGAGATCATGGCGCTGTTCACTCCGGCGGCTTCGCTGATCTCCCGGATGCTTACGCCGTCGTAGCCGTTCCGGGCGAAAAGTTCTGTCGCCGCCCGGAGCAGCTTTTCTTTTTTCTCGCTGTCCATACCTGCCTCCCACCCCATTAATTAATTGATTGATTAATTACAGTATAAAGAAAATTGGAAAGGAGGGAAAGGTGCGAAAGACAGGGAAAGAAGGAAGAAAAAGGCCGAAAGGCCGGAATCGGAGCAATAAAAAATCCCCTCTCCCGGAGAAAGAAGGGATTTCCTGGTCTGTCAGCAGTGCCAGCCGCCGTGATGACCGTCTCTGTGATGGCGGCCGTGATGGGGCACGCAGTATCCGTTTTCATCGTACGCTTCGCTGTCATACGCACAGTCTCTGTCCGCGTCCCAGCAGCGGCGGTGCGTGTCATGCCAGCCGTCGGGGCAGCGGCCCTCATAGCGGCAGGGGTAGGGCCCGCTGTAGGACGGCGCGTCGGCAAATGCGGCGGCTCCGGAAAAGACTGTGAGAGAAACGAGCAGTGCGGCAGTGAGTTTTTTCATCGGTGCAGATCCTTTCTGTGCGCTTGATTACCAGCCTCTGTGATGGCGGCCGTGATGAGCGATGCAGTAGCCGTTTTCATCGTATTCTTCATCATAGTACGGGCAGTCATCCCGGTGATGACGCGGGCCATCCCAGCGGCCGTCGCGGCGGTGGCGAAACGCAGGGGGCGCTTTTCTTTCCGGCGCATCGCCGCGGACACGCTG
>ERZ780162.2808-NODE-2808-length-10484-cov-6.871416_pt1 | contig 10484 bp, 7 predicted proteins | sample MGYA00511474_ERZ780162 | MGnify/ENA primary metagenome ERZ780162 (study PRJEB29588, sample SAMEA2143633) | human gut metagenome | biome: human gut; feature: human-associated habitat; material: faeces | place: Denmark | collected 2008/2010 ...
GCACGACGTCTTCCGGCACCACATCGACCGGCGGCACGCCGTAGGTGGCGGCGGAGGAGGAGAAGACGAGCTTCTTGGCGCCGGAATCGCGCATGCCGATCAGCACGTTGAGCATGCCGTTGAGATTCTGCTGGTAGTACCACAGCGGCTTCTCGACGGATTCGCCGACCTGCTTGCGGGCCGCGAAATGAATCACGGAATCGACGCCTTCGGCCTTCATGATCTCCGCGAGGCGCTCGCCGGCACCCGGAGCGGCGATGTCCATGCCGTACAGGCGGGAGCCTTCGATGCGGGTGGGCTTGCCGTAGCTCAGATCGTCGACGACGACGACCTTTTCGCCGGCCTGATGAAGTGCGTGAACGACGTGGGCGCCGATGTATCCGCACCCACCAGTGACGAGAACTGTCATGTTCTGGCCTTTCCTCCGAATGAGCAGTAAAGCGCAACAGTTGGTGAAAATATCAACCATTGTTCACTTTTGCTCAGGTTTGTTACCTTTTGAACAATTTGAGTATAACACGTGAACACGAACGCACACTAACGGCTCGTTCCTGCGTTTCCTCTATAAATTAGGGTATGCAACATGACGAAAACACGCCGACCGATGGTCGCAAAACAGAAGAAAACGCACAGAATATACAACATGTGCAGTCGGCCGCTGCTGATGGCAGGCCGGCCCTCTACGGTCGCAAGGTGCTGTCCTTCGTGCGGCGGTCCGCCCGGCTCGACGCGCGACTGCAGCGGGCCTGGGACACCTACGCCGATACGTATCTGCTGAACATCAACGCGGGCGAAGGGTCCCTCGACGTGCGTGAGGGTTTCGTGTTCGACCAAGCCTATATCCGCGAAACGTGGGGCAATACCAATCCTCTGATCGTGGAAATCGGCTCCGGACAAGGCGAGAACGTCGTTGCCGCCGCAGCCGCCCGGCCGGACGTCAACTTCCTTGCGCTGGAAGTCTACGATCCGGGCGTGGCGCACACGCTGCTGCTCGCCGGCAAGCAGAACCTGAAGAACCTGCGGATCGCCCAGATCAACGCGCCAGAACTGTTCAAGGCGGCCGTCGACGGCTCGATCGCCGAAGTGTGGACGTTCTTCCCCGACCCGTGGCCGAAGATGCGCCATCACAAGCGCCGCATCGTACAGCCCGAGCTCGCCGCGGACATCCACCGCGCGTTGACGGACGAAGGCGTGTGGCGCATCGCCACCGACATCGAGGATTACGCGCTGCACGTTCACGAGGTGATGGACGGGCTGGACGGCTTCCATAACGACGGCGCATTGACCGTGAGCCTGCCCGTCGAGCACGTCGGCAAAGGCAACGCGGATGAGGCGGCCGCATTGCGACACGCCGATTTCGCTGAATCCGAGCGATTCGATGGCCGTGTTTTGACCAATTTCGAGAAGAAGGGACTTGCCGCCGGGCGCGTGATTCACGATTTCACCTATCGTCGCGTGTAATGCGATAAGGCTTGGAATTTCAGTGTTTTACGAGGATTCCTGTCTTATTGTGGCGGTGTGTGACACCGGCGCGACACGCCGAGGTTTGCATGTCGGCCAGATTCGCGTATAGTAGGGCAAGTTGTCAAGCGGAAACGCTGAAAGCGCCCCCTTCGTCTAACGGTTAGGACACCAGACTTTCAATCTGACAACGAGAGTTCGACTCTCTCAGGGGGTACGTACCTTGGAAACAAGGTGGCAATGGCCGCGTAGCTCAGTTGGTTAGAGCGCCGCCCTGTCACGGCGGAGGTCACCGGTTCAAGTCCGGCCGTGGTCGCTGGAACAGCGCAAGTTGTTCATGGCTCTGTAGCTCAGTTGGTAGAGCGAACGACTGAAAATCGTTAGGTCAGCGGATCGATGCCGCTCGGAGCCACCATGGAAACCCCGGAGAGATTCGGGGTTTATTGTTTTGTGTCAGGTTTTTCTTCACTGTTTCATGGTTTCTGTGGTATCGATGCAATTATCTCTTGTTATCGCTGCTCCTAACTAAGAGGGAATTTTGTTCCTAGTGTTGATAAATTACGGCGCAGGTGGATAAACGATTGTCGTGGACGGCAAATCCGTGGACGAGACCATGTGGGTCTTCGAAATGGGAGGGATCGGCTCGCTTGGAGCGAATTATTTGATATCCGGCGATGTCTCGTCTGGTTTTCTTCTGCTGGGTGGAAAGCTCGTGTAATACTGCGGTGTCGTTGGCCGCATGCCGGTCGAAAATGGGTTTATGATGGGAGCGTTGGCTTTACGGCAAAGGATGCCGGAGCCCATGAACACACAGTCGCTTAAAGGAGAGCACTATGGTCTATCGCATGATTTTCAACCAGACCGCGTATTTCGGCCGCGGAGCCATCAAGGAGATTCCGGGCGTCGCCAGATCCCATGGCTTCACCAAGGCGTTCATCGTCACTGATCCGGTGCTGCTGGAGACCGGCACCGTCAAGAAGGTCACCGACGTTCTTGACGAGGCGGGCATGCCGTATGAGGTGTTCGACAACGTCAAGCCGAATCCGCCGGTCGAGTGCATCCAGGATGGCGTCGCCAAGTTCGCAGCCTCCGGAGCCGACTTCCTGATCGGCCTGGGCGGTGGTTCCCCGCAGGACACCTGCAAGGGCATCGGCATCGTGACTGCCAATCCGGAATTCGCCGACGTGCTGTCCCTTGAAGGCGTGGCCGACACCAAGAACCCGTCCGTGCCGATTTTCGGTGTGCCGACCACCGCTGGCACCGCGTCCGAAACGACCATCAACTATGTGATCACCGACACGGCCAACAAGCGCAAGTTCGTGGCCGTCGACCCGCATGACATCCCAATCGTCGCCTTCGTGGATCCGGACCTGACCGACTCCATGCCGCGCGGCCTCAAGGTGGCCACCGGACTCGACGCCCTGACCCACGCCATCGAAGGCTATATCACACCGGGCGCGTGGAGCCTGTCCGACTGCCTGTCCATGCAGACCATCCGCATGATCGCCAAGAACCTCGCCAAGAGCGCCGATGGAGACATTCCGGCCGGCGAACAGATGGCCTACGCCTCCTACATCACCGGCATGGCCTACTCCAACGTCGGCCTCGGTCTGGTGCACGGCATGGCCCACCCGCTGGGCGGCCGCCTCGGCGTGGCGCACGGTGTGGCCAACGGCATCCTGCTGGCCCCGGTCATGGAATACAACAAGGACTACACCGGCGAGAAGTACCGTGACATCGCCGACGCCTTCGGTATCGCCGATGCCTACACCGGCGACATCGAAACCGTGCGTGAAGAGGCCGTCCAGGCGGTGCACAAGCTCACCGTGGATCTGAAGAACCCGACCAAGATCTCCGAAGTTGGCGCCACCGAAGCCGACCTGGAGCCGCTGGCCCATGACGCCTTCCACGACGTGTGCACGCCGGGCAACCCGCGCCAGGCCACCCAGGAAGACATCCTCGCCATCTACAAGAGCCTGATGTAGGTCCGACTGCGGTAGGCGCAATCGCAAAACCGCAATCGTAAAAACAAAACGGACGGCATCGATCGCATGGTCGGTGCCGTCCGTTCGCTATCCGCGGAAAATACGCCGCGAATAATCGCTATACCTAATCGCTATTCCTCGTGCTTCTCGCTCCACTCCTCATCAGTGGGAGTGTCGTCATACAGCTCATGGCCTTCCTGTTCGGCCAATTCCATCTGCTCGTTGATCCACGCGGCCTCGGCCGGATTGATATCAGCGGTGTTCAACACCTTCTGCCACACCGGATACAGCAGATGCATCACAGGATATAACGCGGTGATGAGGATTTCCGGCTTGTGCTTGCGGTAATGCTGCGGATGCGCGTTGAACGTGTTCTTGAAACGGCGCATATAGTTGAGGAACGATGCCGGAGACGTGTCCATACGACGTGCGCTGATGCCCGCGATCATCCGCGGACAATACACGGTCTTGAGATCCTTGCCCAACAGATGCAGCGAGATGTCGATGTCCTCATGCATCACATCCGCCTTGTCTTGGCAGACCTCGTCGGCGATTTCGCGCCAGGCGGTGGCGCGCAGGGCCATGTTGGAACCGAACAGCAGAGGTTGCCCATCATCGGCCCTATAAATACGTTTGCGGGTGGAATTGTCCCCGCGAAGCCCGAAATGACGGCTCGGCAAATCGTAATACATCACCGGACCGGTGGCGCCCATCGCATCCGGATCCTCGGTGAAAATGCCGGACACCACCTCCACCCAGTCCGGGCGGATCATGCAGTCGGCATCGAAACGGCCAAGAATATCGCCGGTGGCATGATTTAAACCATAATCACGCGTTGGAATCAGACCCTGCTCATCATCCTGATGCAGCAGCTTCACCGGCGCTTCCGGATGGTCCTTCATGAACTGCTCCACCACGGCAACGGTCGAATCAGTGGAACGGTTATCGACGACAATCACCTCATGAGGCATCACGGTCTGCCGGGTGGCGTTGAGCAGGCAATCGTTGATACGCTCCTGTTCATTCCAGGCGGGGATGACAATTGAAACGTTCAGCATGGTTTCAAGAATAGGTTCCAGCCCGTACACGGTGCCTGTCTACAATAAGGAGCCATGAGCGAACGCGAACAGCATATGGATACGGACAAGAGGACGGGAACGTCCGGACAGTGCGGCAATACCGACGAAATGCGTTGGGATCTCGGCACGCTGTTCCCTGCGAAAGGCGATCCACGCAGACCTCCGGAATGGCTGGGTCGCGCGCTGCTGTACATCGCCATCGCCATCGTGCTGCTCTCCTTCTGCTGGCGCAGTTGGGGCAAAATCGAATACCTCATCATCGACGTCATCATCTCGCTGTTCCTGGCGCTCGCCGTGGAGCCGGTGGTGATTCCGCTGGTCAAGCATGGCTGGAAGCGTTCGTTCGCTTCGATTTTCGCGTTGCTGATGTTGGGTGTCCTGCTTTGCGTGATGTTCGGTCTGTTCGGCAATCTGTTCGTGCAGCAGGTCATCGCTTTGTGCAACGGTCTGCCGGCCCTCTACCAGCAGATCTGCGATTTCGTGGCGCAATACACGGATTTCAAGCTTCCTGAGATCAACAGTCTCGGCGGTGAGATTCTGAAGAACATCCAGACCTCGTGGGTCACGGATTTCGCGGGCACCGCCATCAGCACGGTGTCCGGATTCTTCAGCTTCCTGCTGAACCTCATGACGGTGATCATGACCACGTTCTACATTTCGGCGGCCGGCCCGAAGCTGCGCCGCGCGGCCTGCCAGTGGATGGCTCCCTCCGCGCAGCGCCGGTTCCTGTTCGTCTGGACCGTCAGCCAGACGCAGATCTCATCGTTCCTGTTCTCACGTGCCATCCTCGCCGTGCTCAACGCGTTCTTCACCTCGATCTGCCTGATGGCGTTGCACGTGCCGTATTGGATGCCGTTGGCGTTGTTCTGCGGCGTCGTATCGCAGTTCATCCCGATGCTCGGCACGTACATCGGCGGCGCGTTGCCGGTGCTGTTCGCCTGGGGCAGCTGTGGTTTGTGGCAGGCGATCGCCGTGGTGGCGTTCATCTGCGTCTACCAGCAGATCGAAAACCTGATCTTCGCGCCGAAGATCTCCCGCCGCACCATGGATGTCAACGATGCGGTCGCCTTCCTTGCCGTCCTGGCCTTCGGCTCGCTGTTCGGCGCGATCGGCGCGTTCCTGGCGCTGCCTATCGTCGCCTCGATCCAGACGATCGCCCGCACCTACACCAAGCGGTACGATCTGGTCGATTCGCCGCTGATGGACGATCCGGTTCCGGACAAGAAGTCGAAGCTGGTGGAAGGCGCCGAAATCATCAGCGAGCACCTGCACGCCGTGCCGCGCGCCGTGCAGGGGTCGAGCGCGCATGTGCCGATTCCCGACGACGTGCGCTTCCTGCAGGAGCAGGCGTACAATATCACTCGGTCCGACGAGACCGGGGATGCCGACGAATCGCAGACCGTCGCCATTCCGAAGCACGTGTTGGACGGGGTCGATCGCAAGCCGCTGCGGGGAACCGCGGAAGCGGACGGAGCGCAGACGGAAGCCGGACCGCAGGTAGCGGACGGGTCGCAATCGCAGGGAACGGATGACAATCCGAGAAGTAGGTGGCGTTAATGGTATTGCTGAGCGTACTTGATGTCGTGCTGGTGGTTTTGGGCGGCGCCGGCATGCTCTACCAAGCGGTCTGCATCGTCATCTCGCTGTTCGCCAAGCCGATCAAGTTCCCCGAAGCGCCGATGAACAAACGGTACGCGGTGCTGATTTCCGCGCGAAACGAAGCGAACGTCATCGGCAACCTCATCGACTGCCTGCATTCGCAAACCTATCCGAGCGAGCTCATCGACATCTGGCTGGTGGCCGACAACTGCACCGACAACACCGCCGAAGTGGCCCGAAACATGGGATGCCACGTCATCGAACGATTCAACAAGGAGCAGGTCGGTAAAGGCTACGCGCTGACCTATCTGCTCGACCAGATGAACGAGTCGGGCGCATCCGACCCGTATGACGCCTTTTTCGTGTTCGATGCCGACAACAAACTCGACAAGCACTACATCGAGGAAATGAACAAGGGCTTCCAAGCCGGTTTCAAAATCCTCACCAGCTACCGCAATTCCGTGAACCTGTCCGACAATTGGGTGTCGTCCGGTTCCGCGTTGTGGTTCATCCGCGAATCGCGCTTCGTTTCCGCCTCCCGCATGTGGCTCGGCAACAGCTGCCACGTGGGCGGCACCGGCTTCATGTTCTCCCAGGAGATCATGCGTCGCAACAACGGCTGGAAATTCCACCTACTCACCGAGGATCTGGAATTCACCATGGACAGCGTGCTGCACGGCGACCGCATCGGCTACTGCGGCACCGCCATCCTGTACGACGAGCAGCCGGTCACCTTCGCGCAAAGCTGGCGTCAACGCCTGCGTTGGAGCAAGGGCTTCCTGCAGGTGTTCCGCTATTACGGACCGGCGTTGATCAAGCGCGCGGTCAGGGAACGTGATTTCTCCGCCGTCGATTTCACGCTGCTGCTGTGCCCGTTCACCGTGCTCGGCATCGCACGCGTGCTGTTGGGCATGCTGTTCGCCGCCTGCGGTTTCGTGACATGGCAAAGCCAGCTGAATTCGCTGACCGGCTGGACATCCGGCATTGTGGTATCGGTGATCGGCATGATGGGACTCGCCGCATTGACCATCGTGGCGGAACGCGATCACGTGGGCGCCACCAACAAGGAGCTGCTCGCCTACGTGCTGGCCTTCCCGATCTACATGCTGAGCTATGTGCCGATTTCGTTCCAGGCGGTGTTCGCCAAGTCCGAATGGAAGCCGATCGAGCATAAGGGCTGAGGCTTGCCCGCGGCGGTGTGAACGGTCATGAGATGTTTCGTGGCGATCCATACGGTGCGGATGGTGAAAAGATGACGGAGAGAGGGTGTGGTTTGGCTATGGATGACGCTGGCGATTACCGCTATGCGCGACGACGCCGAGCGATCACGGTGGCGGTTTCCGTCGTGGCCACCGTCGCACTGTGCGTCGGCTATGCAGTGGCCGACATGTGCGATGTCGCACCGGGCGTCCTCACATTGCGCCATGTCGAACATTCGACGGCCGCCGCCGGCCGTTCGATCGAGGCGGCCGACGTGATCGCCGACATCGACGCTTCCAAGACCATCGATCCGGCCGCTGCGCGCGCGCTGACCGACGCGTTCCGAGCCTCAGCCGCCGGCTTCGGCGGCGAATTCTCCATCGCCATCGCCGACGCGTCGGGCAACGTGGCCGCGGAAAACAACATCGACGTGCCCCGCACGCCAGCATCCACCATGAAAACGTTGACGGCGTATGCGGCCGCCGTCGAACTCGACATGGGCAAGACCCTGGACACGCAGACCTATCTGGAACAGTCCCAGGACGGCACCGCGCGTCTGGTGCTCAAAGGCAACGGCGACATGCTGTTGGGAGCCGGAGCGTCCGACGCGAACCACATCAACGGACGTGCCGGATTGGGCACGCTTGCCGGGCGGACCGCACAGGCGTTGCGGCAGCGTGGCATCACCTCCGTGACATTGGCTTATGACGACACACTGTTCGGCAACGACCGCTGGCCGCAAGGCATCGCCGAACTCGACACGGACCACCTGTACTACGCCCCGACAGCTTCCATGGCCGTGGACGGCGGCAGGAATTGGAACGGGACAGGTCCGGCCAATCCTGATGTGTTCTCGGCGTATCCGGCATTGAGCATGCAGCCGGCGCGTGACGCGGCGCTGGTGTTCCAGCAGCGGCTGGCCGAACAGGGCATCACGGTTCAGGGATTTGTATCGCAAGGCACGGTTGCGGGGGCATCCCATCCGCTTGCCTCCGTGCGTTCGGCGTCGTTGAACGAGATTATGGCGTTCACCATGTGGCATTCCGACAATTCGCTCGCCGAGGAATTCGGCAGGCTGCTGGCGTTGCAGGTCGGCGCGGACAATTCGCCGGCTGGCGCGGTGCAGGCTGTGAAAAGCGTGCTGGAGCGCAAAGGCATCACTACGACCGGGCTCGACATGCGCAATTGTTCGGGACTTACGGAGGATTCGAAACTGACGGCGCGCACCCTGCTCGAAGTGCAACTGCGCAATCTGGCTGCGGGATCGGGGGCGGCCGCAGCCGAAGGAATGTCCGTCATGGGCTTCGTCGGCACCGCTGAGAGCCGTCTGAACGATGCTGACGAAGCGGGGCTGATCCGTGTGAAAACCGGCAGTCTGGGCGACGTGACCTCCATGACCGGCAATGTGTCGCGGTTGAACGGCGGAGCGTTGACCTTCGCGGTGATCGTCAACAATCCCACCGATTTCGCGGCGGCGAAGGCGGCCATCGACACATTCGTGGCCGGTCTGCCGAAGCTGTGAACGGCCACGTGTGAATCTTCCCAGCGGATATTCAGCATATAGCCAGAAACACGTCATTCGCATGTGCCAAGATGGTGGGCATGCGAATCGCTGACGTACAAGAAGACATTGATCACGAGCTGATCAGCAAAGAAGAGATCTCCGACATCATCAACCGTGCCGCGGCACAAGCCAGTGAAGACTATCGTGGCAAGAACCCGCTGCTGGTCTGCGTGCTCAAGGGGGCCGTGAACACGCTTGCGGCGTTTTCCCAGGCCATGAGCATTCCGGTCCAAATGGATTTCATGAGCCTGTCGAGCTACGGTTCCGGCACGGAGTCGAGCGGCAAGATCACGGTTCGTCAGGATCTGTCCACGGATGTGCGAGGACGCCATGTGCTGATCGTCGAGGACATCATCGATTCGGGCATCACCCTGGCTTGGCTGGTCGACGAGCTCAAGCGCCGTGGAGCGGCTTCCGTGGAAATTTTTGCGCTTCTGGAGAAGCCGGCACGTCGCAAGGTCAATGTTGATGTGAAATACAAGGGACGTGAGATTCCCGATGAATTCGTGGTCGGTTTCGGCTTGGATTACGACGAGTACTACCGCAACCTCGATTCGATCGCGGTGCTGAAACCGTCAGTCTATGAAGGAGGTCAGGCATGAGTTTCCCTGGTCCGAACCAGCCGCCAAGCAATGGCGGCGGCAACAAACCCAACGGGGGCAATAACCCGTTCACCAATCCGTTTAGCCGCAACAATGACGGCAAGAACGGTGGCAGCGGGGCGAACGGCAACAAGTCCAACGGCCCCCGTCCGTTCTGGCAGTCGCCGTGGCTGTGGGTTGTGGTCGTGGCATTGCTTGCCGTGACCATGTTCCAGCTTTTCGCCGGTGCGGGCTCGCAAACCATCGACACCAAGGATGGCATGCAAATCCTCAACGGCAACACCGTAGAGTACGCGACGATCGTGGACAACACCCAGCAGGTCAAGCTCAAGCTGTCGAGCGATTACTCCGCCACCGACCCGGACACCGGACGTACGAAGAACTACGGCAAGAACGTGCAGTTCTACTACACGTACGCGCAGTCCGCGGCCGTGGTCAAGGCCGTGCAGAAGGCCGATCCGGCCAAGGGCTGGACCGCGTCCATGCAGCAGACCAGCATCTGGACCTACCTGCTCACCTCACTGTTGCCGTTCCTGATCATCTTCGGCCTGTTCTGGTTCCTGATGAGCCGCATGGGCGGTGCCGCCGGCGGCATGTTCGGCATGGGCGGCAAGAAGAACAGCGGCAAACTGCTCGACGGCCAGACCCCGACCACCAAGTTCTCCGACGTGGCCGGCGAAGACGCTGCCGTGCAGGAGGTCGAGGAAATCAAGGACTTCCTCAAGGACCCGTCCCGTTACAAGGCTTTGGGCGCCCGCATTCCGCGCGGCGTGCTGCTGTACGGCCCTCCAGGCACCGGTAAGACGCTGCTGGCGCGCGCCATCGCAGGCGAGGCCGGCGTGCCGTTCTACTCCATGGCCGGCTCCGACTTCGTGGAGATGTTCGTGGGCCTTGGCGCCTCCCGTGTGCGCGACCTGTTCGACGAGGCCAAGAAGAACGCTCCGGCCATCATCTTCATCGATGAGATCGACGCCGTCGGCCGCAAGCGTGGCGG
>ERZ780162.2812-NODE-2812-length-10466-cov-2.869657_pt1 | contig 10466 bp, 6 predicted proteins | sample MGYA00511474_ERZ780162 | MGnify/ENA primary metagenome ERZ780162 (study PRJEB29588, sample SAMEA2143633) | human gut metagenome | biome: human gut; feature: human-associated habitat; material: faeces | place: Denmark | collected 2008/2010 ...
CATAAGTGCGTGAACTTCACCCGGCTTTAACTGAAACTGTACGTTGTTCAGTGCCTTAACGCCCGGGAAAATCTTTGTTATGCCTTTAAGTTCAAGAACATATTCAGACACGGCTCTTTCCTCCCTTTTCTTAAATCTGTTATTATTATAACAATAAAACTTTCTATCCAAAACAGGAAAATATTTCGAATCGGGGTAAAATATTTTCCTGTTAATGGGTAATATTTTCCAGTTATCTTCCCAAAACAGGCACTGTCATTAGTAACTGTTCACAGCAAGCGTTCCATGACATTGACATGAGTTTTTGCATTTGTTATAGTTACTATATATTTATTACTGAAGGGAATTCGTGCAAAAATGAGCTTTCTTGGCAAAGTAAAAAAGAAACTGCGAAACGGCAGCTGGTATCCTTTTTACAATACATTCTATGAGAAAAATAATCTGGATCCCCATATGATCCTGCTGGAATCCAGAAGTGGCAAAGCTCTGGAGAGTAATATTCTTTCCTTATTAAAAGAGCTCTGTCAGGAACCCTATCGCAGTTTCACACTTGTACTGTCTGTCCATCGTGACTCTGAAAATGAAATAAAAGAGAAACTCCAGAAGAACTCCATTCAGGGGGTTCATTTTGTGCGTACCGGTTCTGTTGCTTATTACCACGCCCTCAGCCGTGCCGGCTATCTTGTGAATGATACCTCGTTCCCGGGACGCTTTATAAAAAAGGAAGGTCAGATTTACCTGAATACCTGGCATGGCACACCTCTTAAGAAGATGGGACGTGACAATCGTCCTGAGATGGTAACCATGGGAAATGTACAGCGGAATCTGCTGGATTCTGACTATCTGGTATTTCCAAACCAGTTTATGGAAGAAAAAATGTCCGGAGCCTATATGCTGGACAGTCTATACCGCGGAACCGTTCTTCGCGAGGGTTACCCACGTAACGATATCTTTCGTCAGCCGGCAAATCTCCACTTAAAAGAGCAGGTCGGTCTGCAGGGCAAAAAACTGCTTGCCTACCTTCCGACTTTCCGTGGTAATTTTAATGCTCTGGACGATCAGGGATATATGCAAACGCTCTCTCAAAATCTTTCTCTGTGGGATTCCCAGCTGAATGAGGATGAGATTCTTCTTATTAAATTGCATCCGTTCCTTCATGGTCTGGAAGATTTTTCCGGTTATCATCATATTCTGCCATTTCCGGCATCCTGGGATACTTATGAGGGATTGAGTGTCTGTGATACGCTGATCACAGATTATTCCAGCGTGTTTTATGATTATGCCAACTCCGGCAAAAAAATCATACTTTTTGCCTATGACCGCAAGGAATATGAAAGTTCCCGTGGTATGTATGAAACAATCGATTCCTATCCTTTTGATTATACCGAAAAAGCAGAGGAGGTCATTCCATTTGCACACTGCTCCGGTGGCACACCGGACAATGCTTTTATGCAAAAATATGCCAGCTATGAAGACGGACACGGTGCCGAAAAGATCTGTCGTCAGGTCTTCCTTCATGAGGACTGCTGCCGCAAGTACCAATATCATGGCAATGGTAAAAAAAATATTCTGATCTATGCAGGAGACCTGGATCTCAACGGTATCACAACTGTCCTGTATTCTCAGCTTCATGAACTGGATCTTACCCGTTATAATTATTTTATTTCTTTCCGTTCACTGTACGTAAAAGATCATCCGGAAAGGATGGAACGCCTCCCGGAAGGCGTCGGGATCTATCCACTGGCCAGTGAAATGAATATGGATCTGCTGACAATGGCTGTCGAGCTTCTGAAACTGAAAGGCCATACCGGTTCCTGGGCCGAACACAGACTGCATACCGCTTACAGACGCGAATGGAAAAAACATTTCGGAAGTACTGAATTTGCCTGTGTAATTCATTATAACGGCTACGAAGCCTATACAACTTCACTTCTTGAAGAGGCTCCATGCCCGCGAAGTATCTGGATTCACAATGATATGGCAAGGGAAGTCCACTTGAAAGGCAATATGAACCCTTATCTTCTGAAAGAGGCATATCATACCTATGACCATATTGTACCGGTGAGTGAAGATCTTATCCAGCCTGTTGTCAGTGAATTCGGTGCTGACCGTTCCAGAATCACGGTCATACACAACTGTCACGATTATCAGAGTGTGCTGGAGCGAAGCCTTGCTCCCGTTGCATTCAATGAAGATACACTATCCAATGTTTCTCTGGAAACACTACAGTCTGTACTTGATTCTGACGCTCCAAAATTTATCAGCATCGGTCGTTTTTCACCTGAGAAGGGACACAAACGACTTCTGGATGCTTTTGAACAATACTGGAAGGAGCACCCTGACACCTGGCTGATCATCATCGGCGGTGTTGGTAATCTCTACGATGAAACACTGGCTCATACCAGAGCACTGCGCGCATCCGATCATATTATCCTGATCCGTGCAGTCACCAATCCTATGCCCATTCTGAAACGCTGTGATCTGTTTCTTCTTTCTTCCTATTATGAAGGACAGGGAATCGTTCTTATGGAAGCGGCAACACTCGGTGTCCCTGTAATGGCCTGCGACGTAAGTGGGTGTCACAGTTTTCTGAAAAAATACGGCGGGCTTTTGCTCGAAGATTCAGAGGCCGGACTCCTGCACGGCATGCAGTTATTCGCTGAAGGCAAAGTACTGCCACTAAATATCGATGCCGAACGCATCAACCACACTTCTGCTGCTCAGGTAGAAGCACTGATTGCCGGTGATATACACATTTCACCGCAAAATTGAAAGGATTTTCTATGACAACAAGCAAACCTCTGATCTCAGTCATCATGCCCGTCTATAATGGCGGCAGCACCATACGTCAGGCAGTTGAATCTGTTTTCTGCCAGAATATTCCTCTGGAACTGTTGGTCATTGACGACGGTTCCACGGACCAGACTTCAGAAGTACTGTCCGTTTATCAGGATCGTCCGGATTTTCACTATCTGAAAAATCCACATAATATTGGAGCTGCAGCCTCCCGTAACCGGGGTGTTCAGGAAGCTCACGGACAGTATGTCGCATTCCTTGATGCAGATGACTGGTGGGAAAATGGCAAACTGCTGCTTCAGCTGGATACTCTTCATGAAACAGGTCGCGTGCTCTGTTCTACCGGAAGAGAACTCATGAACTACGATGGAACTCCTGCCGGCAAATATATCCCGGTGAAGGAAACAGTCTCTTACAGGGATCTTCTGAAACATAACAGTATCAACTGTTCTTCTGTTCTCCTGTTGAGAGATGTCGCTGCTGAATTCCCGATGGAACACGATGACAGCCACGAAGACTACCTTACATGGCTTAAGATTTTGCGCAAATACGGTCCCGCTGCCGGTATTGACCGCCCGCTTCTTAAATATCGTATGAGCAAAACCAGCAAATCCGGAGACAAAAAGAAATCTGCCATTATGACTTATAAAGTATATCGTTATATGGGCTACAGCCACATGCGCTGTATTCTGTATTTTATTTCCTATGCCATACATGGATTCTGGAAATACCGCTGATACTGTATCATTTTAACTGGAAAGGACATAGCAACCATGGGAAAAGCCAAAAATCTGCTGTTCACAGCATGCTTGGAGCATTTTGGACAGATTCGTCCAGATTCTCATATCTGGCTGTTTTCTTCTACAGATAACAGTCATTACAATTATAATTCCCGTTATCTTTTTGAATACGTAAAAGAAAATCTTCCGGAGATCACCCCTCTTTTCGTGATCAATGATCCGGAGCTTCGAAATAGTCTTTCCTCTAAATATGGAAAACAGTATTTTATCGAAACAGAAAGTATACAGGGTATTCGTCAGGCACTGTCAGCCGGTGTATGGTTTACATCTGCCGGGCTTCCTGCCTATGGAACCGGTCTTCACAAAAAGAGACTGATCATTAATCTCTGGCATGGTGTTCCACTGAAAAAAATTGCTCTTCTGGATCCTAATCTCAAAAAAGCAGCACGTATTTATTTCAAAAAGATTTTCTCTGAAAACTATACCTGTATTCTGACAACCTCTCATGAACTGATTCCCCTTATGGCCAGAAGTTTTGCTGTTTCTGAAGACAAAATCAAGGTCTGGGGACAGCCGCGAAACGATGGACTGTTCCAAAAAAATGACTGCCATGAAATTTTAGGCCAGCTGTTTCCGGATCTTCCGGAATATACAAAGACTGTGCTTTATGCCCCAACTTTCCGCGATTATGGACAGGTTCAGCTGTTTCCGTTTAAAGATTTTGATCAGAAACAGCTGGAGGCATTTCTTGAGGAAAAGAACATGTTGCTTTTTATACGGACTCATGTTGCCGAACAGGGTTCTGCTGCTCCATATCTTGGAAAAAGAATTCGTTTTCTTGGAAATGAACAGGCTGAAGATGTCACCGGTATTCTGAATATCTTTGACTGCCTGATCACCGATTATTCCAGTATTTACATTGATTATCTTCTCACTGACAAACCAATGATATTTCTTCCGTACGACCGTCAGCAGTACCTTGACGGACGCGGCATGAATTTTGATTATGATGACGTAACCCCTGGTCCGAAGCCCGAGACATTCAATGACTTTCTGGATGCCCTCTCTCCAAAAGAGGATTTCTGGAAATCTGAACGGACACGGGTAAACCGTCTTTTTAATGAAATTCAGCATCCCTGTGCTGCTGATATCTGTAACAAGGTTCTGAAAATGATTCGGTAACTTTAATCTTTACTGCACCAATACTAAGGAGAATCATATGAAATTACTGATCGTAGATGATGAAGAGCTTACCCGCACTGGTGTGATCACTTCACTGGACTGGGCTTCTCTTGGCATAGATGAAGTACTGCAGGCAGATGATGGCGTGCACGGTCTTGAAACAGCACGGCGCTGCAAGCCGGAAATCATTTTGTGTGATGTGCGTATGCCCCGCATGGATGGTATTTCCATGTTGGAGCGTCTGGAAAAAATTCTTCCGGATACCGTTCCCATCTTCATGAGCGGCTACTCGGACAAAGAATATCTGAAGGCTGCTATCAAATTAAAAGCAGTCAACTATATTGAAAAACCTTTTTCTATTTCAGAAATTGAAACTGCCATTCGCGAAGCCCGTGAACTTTACACCCAAAAAGTCCATTCCCGCAGAGGCGAAACACTGCATTCAATGGAAACTGCTTCCCGTCTGGCACTGCAGCTGACTCTTCCTTACGGAAGCAACAGCCAGATCATAGAGCAGCTCTCATCTGAACTTGGACTTACTATGAATGCATCCACTTATTTTACTTCTTTTATCGTAAAAACAGATCTGTTTCTGGATGCATCCATTCCATCCATGACTGATTTTTATCAGGAATTCCTGGATTTTCTGGAATCATTTCACATGAAATGCATTTATCTTGAAAAGAAAATGCAGTATCTTGTTTATTTTCTGTTTTCACAGAATGAGCCAACCAGCAGACAGCTGCAGTCAGTGAATACTTACCTTTGCAGTCATTTTGCAGAGATCGGACATTATTCTATGGCATGTGGTGATACAGTATACGGCCTTTCAAAAGCCTATCAGACCTATACTTCTGCTGTTATTCTGTTACAGAGCAGTTATTTTTTTCCAGAAAATACGCTGCTGACTTCTGCCCAGCCAGACGAAAGTCCGGATATACAGAGTAATATTTTTTCAGACTCGCCGGCGGCGGCTTTTGCAGATGCATTATCCAGGCTGGATCAGACATCCGCTGAAAATATTCTTCAGAAACTGTATACTACTTTTTATAAAAATCATCGTTTTCTGCAGAATCCGGTCAAAGATCTTTATTATAAACTTTTTTTATGTCTGGAAGATGCACGCTATCAACAGAAGATTGCAGGTTCTGGAAATATTGAAAGCATTGCAGAAACAATTGATGACTGTTTCACATTTCCGGAACTTCATCAGACGCTGATCAATAAGACGAAAGAATATTTTTCCAAAGCAGAAAATACCTCTCAGGAAAATCCAACCATTTTTCTCATTAAAGACTATATCAGCAAGAATTATATGAATGAAACACTTTCTGTAAAAGATATCAGTTCCCATGTGTTTCTTTCTACTTCGTATGTATGCACATTCTTTAAAAGCGAGACCGGGCAGACGCTGAATCAGTATATAACAGAATATCGTATGGAAAAAGCCAAACAGCTTCTGAAAGATGCACGTTTTAAAATCACGGACATATCTTCCAGGGTTGGCTACAGTGACGGTAACTATTTTGGAAAGAGCTTCAAAAAATACAGTGGGCTTTCCCCTTCTGAATACAGGGAGCGAAATTTACAATGAGTCATATTTTCACACGGATCAGGCATTCTTATGGTGATATGAAGCTGGAATCCAAATTCACATTAGTTCTGTTGCTCACAGCAACCGTTCCTGTCATTATGATGGCATGCTTTTTCTACGGAAAGCTGTACGATATGGTTGTCTCCTACACGATTCGTCAGGAACAGGATACTTCCGCCCAGACAGCTCCTTACATAGAAGATCTTGTACAGCAGATCATTGATGCCCATGACGGAATCACTGATCAGGAATTTTTTCAGATTCTGTTCCACCAGCCTGTTAACTCACCATTTCAGATGTTTCTGGATACAAACGATGCACAGTATTTTCATGAATATGTAGAAAATCTGATTGATTCTGATATGATCTCCGGTTTACAGATCTATATGGATTTTCCACCGCAATCTGTACGACTTTTCAGTGATGATCTTACGAAAGATTATTTTTCACCTATGAGCAAAGCTCGTGGTACCTACTGGTACGGTATCTTTCAGGGTACACAGCAGTCCTCCCTGTTCTGTCCTGCTTTCTATCTTGGTGAACGCGAGAAAAAAAAATACGGAGATCTTGCATATATTACTTCCACGACCTTTTATTATCAGGGAAAAGCCCGTCAGGCTTACATCGCCCTTTACAGTGCTTCAGATTATCTCTCAGATATGTTGAAAGATAATCTGACGATTGACGGAAGTGTTTCTTACATCATCAATGATCGAAATGCCGTGGTCGCATCCTCCGATATATCCCTTTCGGGTATCTATCTGTTGGATTACGATACAATTAAGGAATCTTTTATGTCCTCCAACAGCTTCATTGAACGGAATATTTTGGATACTACCGTGTATGCCGGCTTCTATAACATCAAACAGCCCGAATGGTTTATGGTTACTGTCCTGCCTTCTGGTCCACTGATTCATCAGAGTAATGCCATCATGGTTCAGTATGTCCTGATGTATCTTGGTTTTCTGGTATTCGCCCTGGTTCTTGCACATTTTATGTCACACTCGATCACGAACCGAATTTCCTCTGTCATACATCAGATGAGTAAGGTACGTAAAGGAACCTTAAGTCCTATGGACAGTCCGGAATACCATGATGAAATCGGTGATCTTATTGATACTTACAACTATATGACGCGTAAGATGGATCAGCTTATGACTGATCAGGCTAAAGCAGCAGAAGAACTTCGAATCGCTGAATTTCGTTCTCTTCAGGCCCAGATCAATCCACATTTTCTTTATAATACCATGGATATGATCAACTGGCTGGCGCAGCAGGGACGGACAGATGAAGTTTCCCGCGCCGTTCAGAGTCTCTCCCGCTTTTATAAGCTGACTTTAAGCCGCAAACAGAGCATCAGCACGATTTACAGAGAAGCAGAACACGTTTCCATCTACCTGCAGATACAGAATATGCGTTATCATGACAGCATTACCTTTGTATCTGACATTCCTGATGAACTCATGGAATATCAGATTCCAAAGCTGACTCTGCAGCCAATCATTGAGAATTCTGTACTGCACGGCATTCTGGAAACCGCTGATAAAACAGGAACTATTGTTCTTACCGGATGGATGGAAGATTCAGACATTGTTCTTCTGATATCTGATGACGGAATCGGAATTGCTGCGGAGCAACTTGCAACGATCCTGTCCGGTGAAGGTGCAAGTTCCTCCGGTGGCACAAATATAGCAGTGTACAATACACATCGACGTCTTCAGATCCTGTATGGCCCTGATTATGGACTCAGCTACACCAGCAATCCCGGCCATGGAACAGAAGTTGAAATTCGTATACCTGCCCGAAAACATTCTGCAACCCTTGAATCTATTCCTCCATTATACGGAAAATAAAAAAAGAGACCGCTTTATGCGATCTCTTTTTTGAATATGAATATGTGTATAAAGTAGATGGTAAAATTATCTTGTAACGATATCAACCGGAATATTGAAGATTTTTGCCACCTTCAGGATTGTATCGATATGTCTTCCTGTAGCTGCTGCCATATGATGTGTCGGGCCAGCTTCGCTCCAACGGTTTACAAACTCTCTTGCACCACATGTAAAACGTGTTCTCATGTTTGTATCACCAAAGGAAAGGATAGGTCCTTCTTCATTAACACCTTCCGCTACAACAAATTTGAAGTGTCCGTCTTTATCCTGTGTGATTGCAAGATAGGTAACCGGACCTGTGTATGGATAGAACTGTGTCAGATATCCACCGCCTGTTTTACCGTGGAATACCGGCACAATCTTCATGGTAGGTTTCTTGTCGGAAATATCAGCATCTCCACTTCCGGAATGTCCGATAATGCAGATGTCCTCATTAAAGTCGATGGAATACATTTCTGACAGCTGACCTGTACCTGAAATTGTCTTCAGGATACTCATTGCCATGGCAACTTTCATATCACCTTCTACAGCGCATGCTGTACCCTGTTTGATCAGCATGGAAAATGCCGGGATCAGCATACTGTCAAGGACACCAGCTTTACCCTGAGCAAATCCGTCGTAATGAGAAGCAACCATGCTGAGGTGCTCATCTTTCACCCATTTTTCAAATGCAACAACGTATTTTGCCATATCCCAGACTTTTTCGATTGTACCGCCGCCTTCAATATCAAATGTATCAATGATATCCTGTGCTTTTGCACGGATGGCTTCTTCATCTGTCACATCATCAGCGATTGCCCACATTTTTTCCCAGTCAAACTGTTTGGTGTACAGGAACATTCTGTTGTACAGGTTTGTCTCATCAATGTAAAGATCCATCATACCCGGATAAGGTCTTCCGATCTGAGCAATGTTAGTATCACGGAATCTTCTTCTTACCTGAGCAGCTTTGCACCAGTCTTCAATCTCAGCCTGTACAGCCGGATCTCCACCTTCTACGACACCTGTGATAACAGCATGTCTCTTGCCAGCTCTCTCAAGGTCAGCAACAGCTTCTCCAACAGCACCGCAGGCATATCCTTCACCCAGCCATGCAGCGATGTCTGTGTGATCGTAATCCAGTGCTTTCAGTTTCTGAACGTTAACCAGAACAACCGGTACATCCAGGTCACGGATTGCAGGAAGCATATTGTAAGATGTAGCATATGTCAGCATCTGAAGGAATACCAGGTCTACATCTGCTGCACGGAATTTATCTCCGGCTTCCATAGACTGCTCTTTTGTTGTTACCATTCCTCCGTCAATGATCTCTACGGTATCCGGAATTGTCTTCTTGAATGCCTCATACTGAGCTTCAAACTCAGGTACCAGTGATGGAAACTGAGGAAGATATGCTCCTAAAGCGATAGAAAATACACCGACTCTTGCTTTTGTGTTTACTAACATAATGAAACCTCCATTCATTTATTTTTATTATTTGGCCTGCCGATTTTTGCCAGTCTCAAATTGCAGCATTATTATACAAAAGTCATGTGTAAAAAACAATCACTTTTGGCACATTTATCACCTTATTCCGACCCTTTTATAAGAATGATTTCTTCTAATTTTCAGCGGTTGACAAGGGCACTTAACAAATGCTAGAATAACGTTGAAATGTAAGGGAAAGCAATAGATAAGGAAAGTGATTTATGAGAGATTTGTACGATATTCACTGCCATATTCTGCCGGGGGTGGACGATGGGGCAAAAACCATGGCGGATACCAGGCAGATGCTTAAGATGGCATATGATCAGGGGATTCGAGAAATCATCGCCACCCCTCATTATCTTTTTGGAGAGGATTTGCCGTCTGCCGGAGAGCTTCGGAAAATTCTTTCCCAGGTTCAGGAGGAGGCGAAAGCCATTGATCCCGGCTTTCTGATTCATTGCGGCAATGAAGTCCTGTACTTTGAAGGCATGACGGAAGAGCTGAAAGCGGGAAAGATCCTGACTCTGGGAGACAGCCGGTATGTGCTGACGGAATTTTATGACAACGCTTCTTTTCATGAGATCTATCAGGCGGTGCGGAAGGTCGTTATGGCCGGGTACCGCATGGTGGTCGCTCATGTGGAGCGATATTTTTGTCTGCGCGAGAGCGGAAGGCTGGAAAATCTGATCCAGGCCGGGGCAGTGCTTCAGATGAATTATAAAAGCCTGGAAGGCGGAAGCGCCCAGATCCCTGCTGGCTTCCACCAGCGACCAGTCGATCTTTTCCGCACTGGAA
>ERZ780162.2814-NODE-2814-length-10461-cov-2.964155_pt1 | contig 10461 bp, 8 predicted proteins | sample MGYA00511474_ERZ780162 | MGnify/ENA primary metagenome ERZ780162 (study PRJEB29588, sample SAMEA2143633) | human gut metagenome | biome: human gut; feature: human-associated habitat; material: faeces | place: Denmark | collected 2008/2010 ...
GCAGCACCACCTTCAGATTGCATTTCCTGCACCATTACAGTTTCGCCGAAAATATTCTTACGTCCGGCAGCAGCCCATTCATCTACATATTCTGCCATTGTAGATGACGGAGTGATGGGGTAAATCGCAGCAACTTCACTGAACATATAGGAGATATGTGCAGCAGCCTGGTTACCATCACAGGTTAAAAATTTCTTCTGTTTTGTCATAGACTCTTACTATTAGTATTTAAAAAAATTTCAATATAAAAAGCCGAAAAGCCAAAGCGGGATCATGTTGCCCTCTCCTACTTCGACCTTATCGATTGCATAATACAGATCAGGATTATTCTTCACCTTCATGTTTTCTTCAATCCTGAAATTATGCATCCCATTGACTAAGAAATGTGCATTCTTCCCGCCCTCATTCAATTTATTGTCCTTCAGAAGCTGGTTATAAAAGAATGATTCGCGGACAGACTGCATATTCACTTCCATCGGCCGGATGGGATACATCAAATTGGAGTTATACATATACACTTTAGAGGGTTTCTTGGGGAAGGACTCTCCCACCGGATAAAGCATGTTCATCAAACGGGCATCGGCCAAATATTTGATATAGTTCATCACGGTGGCCCGCGAAGTCTCTATGTCTTTGCTCAACTGACTCACATTGGGCGTACAAGGAGCGCTTGTCGCCAACAGGTAAAGCAGCTTACGCAGTTTCGGCAGATAGCTTTGTTCGATTTGTTTTATGTATAACACATCTACCTCCAGCATCATATTCATGGTCTTTAGCAAATTCTCCGAGAAATTGCGCTTCTCCAAGAAGAACGGGTAGAAACCATGATGCAGATAGTCCTGAAAGTATGCCATCGGTTTTCCCACCGAGCAGATGCCTTTCGCAATCTCCTGATGGTCCACCAATATTTCTCCAAACGTATAAGCCGGAAAACTGTTCCCGGACATCAGATTAAAAAATTCCCGGAATGAGAAACCTCGCAGGTTATACGAAACCACCTTGCCCGACAGGTCGGGATTTTCCTCTTTCAACCGCATGACGGAAGAACCGGAAAAAATGATCTTCAAGTCGGTGAAGTTATCGTAACAATAGCGGAGTTCTTTCGACCATCCCGAATATTTGAACACTTGGTCGATCAGCAGCACTTTTCCCCCTTTTGCCCTGAACTCAGAAGCAAAATCGACCAACGTACGTTCCGTAAAATAAAAATGATTCAGATTTATGTAAAGACACTCTTTATTATCCGCGCCAAAATGCTCGCGGGCATAATCCAGCAGAAAAGTCGTCTTTCCCACTCCGCGAGACCCCTTAATGCCGATCAGCCGATCATTCCAGTCGATCTCGTCCATCAGCCCTCTGCGAACCGGCGAATACAAGTGTTCTACCAGATATTTATGTGTTTTAAAGAATGCTTCCACTTTTTCAATTGACAATTAACAATGGACAATTGACAATTTATCCATCCCGTTAAACGAAGCAAATATAGATATTTTTTCCGAATTGCAATGCAGAGTTTGCAATTTTGATAAAAAACATCTATTCCAAATTATCAATTATCCATTTTTTATTGTTAATTATTCAATTATCGTTATCCACCCATAGGTATCAGGTTCATCGCCATACTGGATAGCACGCAGTTTATTGTATAGTTTTTCACAAACAGGACCCGGTTTGCCGTCTTTTGCAATCACATAAGACTTATTGACATCCAAATCATCGATCTGTGAAATCGGAGCAATAACCGCAGCAGTTCCGCATTCGGCAGCTTCATCAAACGCAGCGATTTCTTCTACCGGAACCGGACGGCGTTCCACTGTCAAGCCCATATCGGTTGCCAACTGCTGCAAGCTCTTGTTCGTGATAGAAGGCAGGATAGAGTGAGACTGCGGAGTGATGTAGCTGTTGCCACGAATTCCGAAGAAGTTGGCTGGGCCGCATTCGTCCAGATATTTCTTTTCTTTCGGGTCCAGATATAAAACAGCGGCGTAGCCCAACTCATGAGCCTTTTCGCCCGCAACGAGACTGGCGGCGTAATTACCACCGACTTTGATCGTACCGGTTCCCTGAGGGGCAGCACGATCGTAATCGCGCATGATACATACTTTGGAGGGTTTGAAACCACCCTTAAAATACGGTCCCACCGGCGTCACAAACACCATGAACATATATTCGGGAGCCGGCTTCACACCCACCTGGGCACCCAAACCGATCATCAACGGACGGATATATAAAGCAGCCCCGCTTTCATAAGGGGGAACAAAACGTTCGTTCAGTTTTACGACCTTACGGATAGCTTCCTCGAACTTCTCAACGGGCAACTCGGCCATTTTGATACCGCGGCTGGAAGATTGCATGCGTTTGCCGTTCTCATCCATACGGAACACACGGATCTTGCCGTCTTTCCCTTTGAACGCCTTCAATCCTTCAAACGACTCCTGTCCATAATGCAAACATGTGGCAGCCATATGAATATTGATGATCTCGGAAGAACTTACTTCGAGTTCGCCCCATTTACCATCCCGATAGTAACATCGTACATTATAGTCTGTCTTCATATAACCGAATGACAGATCAGACCAATTAATATTTTCCATATCTTATCGTAATTAGATTATTGACAGGCAAAGGTATTAATAAAAAATGAAAAACGGCAACCGTTACTCATTTAATCCTCGCAGGAAAATAATCCCGCAAATTGTCGCAATGCGTACAGGCAAATTCGGCTACACTCTTATTGTACACCTTGCCTCAAATCTCATTGGTCCAAATCGAAACTACTACTGCACCTAATTCGATTTTATACCCCATTTAATTCAAATTACACGCAAGGGTAATATTTTCTAACAGATATAAGATTCCTACACCTCGCTATCAATCAAGATTTTAACCCAAAATCGCATTTTAAAGGGAGATATTGTCTATTTTAACACTCATTTACCCCTTCAAAAACGGCAAAAATAACAAGAACGATAGATGCAAATTGCAGATTATATCGTATCTTTGTGAAGAAGCAACAAAAAGACATGATGGAAACACTTTATCCGATAGGCATACAGAATTTCGAAAAGATACGCAAAGAGGGATATCTTTACATAGATAAGACGGAATTGGTTTACCGATTGGCGAAGACGGGAAGCTATTACTTCCTAAGCCGTCCACGACGTTTCGGCAAGTCATTGCTAATTTCAACTTTAGAAGCCTATTTTCAAGGTAAAAAAGAGCTGTTCGAGGGGTTGGCGATGGAACGGTTGGAAAAAGATTGGGTGAAATACCCGATCTTGCATCTGGACCTGAACATCTCGCAATATAGCTCACAAAAGGACTTGGAGGATATATTGAACCGCAACTTAGTCGCCTGGGAAAACCTGTACGGGGCAGATCCGGCCGAACGGAGCCTCGCCTTGCGTTTCGCAGGCATCATCCAGCGAGCCTGCGAAAAGGCAGGGCAGCGCGTGGTCATCCTGGTAGACGAGTATGACAAACCTTTGCTACAGAACCTGCACGACGAAACGATGCAAACGGAACTGAGAAATATGCTGAAGCCTTTCTACGGCGTTCTGAAGACGATGGACGGTTGTATCAAATTCGCACTGCTGACAGGCGTGACGAAGTTCGGGAAGGTGAGCGTGTTCAACGATCTGAACAACCTGATGGACATTTCGATGGACGACCGGTATGTCGAGATATGTGGCATTACGGAGGAAGAAATCCATACTTATCTCGAAAAAGAACTACAAGGGTTGGCGTCCCGGCAAAAGGTCAGCTATGAGGAGATGTGCCTTGAATTGAAAAAACGGTATGACGGCTATCATTTCGTTGAAAATTCAATCGGTATGTATAATCCGTTCAGCCTGTTGAACACATTTGCCAAGAAAAAGCTCAGCGACTATTGGTTCGAAACAGGCACGCCCTCCTATTTAGTCGAACTGCTCAAAAGGACGGATTACAATCTATATGATATGGCGCATACACAAACAAATGCGGATGTGCTGAACAGCATCGACATCGTCTCGCGCAATCCCATTCCGGTCATTTACCAAAGCGGCTATCTGACAATTAAAGAGTATGATCCGGAGTTCCAAATCTATACATTGGGTTTTCCTAACCAAGAAGTAGAGGAAGGATTCGTCCGATATCTACTTCCCTACTACTCCTCCATAACCGCCGTCGACTCCACATTCGAGATACAAAAGTTCATCAAAGAAATCCGGATGGGTGATGCGGAAGCTTTCCTCACCCGCCTGCAAAGTTTCTTTGCTGACACTCCCTACGAATTGATTCGCAATCTGGAAGTACACTACCAGAACGTCTTGTTCATCGTCTTCAAACTGGTTGGGTTCTATGTAAAAACAGAATACCATACTTCGCGCGGACGCATCGACTTGGTGCTGCAAACCGACCGATATATCTATATTATGGAGTTCAAGTTGAATGGCACGGCAGAAGAGGCTTTACAACAGATCGAAGACAAGCAGTACGCTTTACCTTTCACATCCGATACAAGAACGCTGTTCAGGATAGGCGTCAATTTCAGCAACGAAACACGGAATATCGACACGTGGAAAATTCAAACAACATAAACAATCAACATATTGGGCAGACAAACATAACTGTTTTTTATGTACATTTGTCCACCCAAATAAATAAATAACATGAAAGTAATCGATCTGATCAATAGCAGCAAGAGTACTGCTTTCTCATTTGAAATACTTCCTCCGTTGAAAGGAAACAGCATACAGAAAGTATATAATGTCATAGACAAACTGATCGAGTTCGATCCTAAATACATTAATATAACATCCCATCACAGCGAATATATCTACAAGACTTTGCCAGATGGTAGCTTTCAGAAAATCAACATCCGCAAACGTCCCGGATCGGTCGCCATCGCTTCGGCTATCCAAAATAAATATGGCATAACGGCTGTTCCTCATATTATATGCAAGGGATTTACAAAAGATGAAACGGAATATGCACTGATCGACCTGAACTTTTTAGGTGTTTATGACCTGTTGTTGCTCCGCGGGGATGTCAAGACACTGGAAGCCGGACAAAAAACAGACATATACCACGAACATGCAACCGACCTTCAGAAGCAAGTGAATGACTTTAACAAAGGGATTGCCATCGACGGATCTGCTTTCGAAGCCAATGAAACCCCGTTCTCTTACGGAATGGCTTGCTATCCGGAAAAGCATGAAGAAGCCCCCAATATGGAATCGGATATTTTCTATCTGAAAGAGAAAGTAAAGAACGGGGCGGACTACTTGGTGACACAGATGTTTTTCGACAATGAAAAATATTACGCATTCGTAGACCGATGCCGGGCGGAAGGCATTACGGTCCCCATCATTCCGGGTATCAAGCCGATCGTATTCAAGAACCAGCTCACCGTGCTGCCTAAGATATTCCGTTCGGACATTCCCGAACCGTTTGCAACAGAACTTCGTAAATGCAAAACGGATGATGAAGCGAAAGCCGTCGGTGTCGAATGGTGCATCCAGCAATGCAAAGACTTGATTGCACACGGCGTTCCGAGCCTACATTTCTATACGATGATGGCATCGGATAGCGTCTATAAGGTGGCAAAAGAGGGGTATTGAAAGCACGAAAACATTGTTTCATGAGCACGAAACTATATTTCCATGCCTATGAAACGATGTTTTCATGCCGAAGGAACTATATTTTCAAGCAATCGTAATCTCCCCGATCAGCGAACAATTCAGATGTTCCTTTACTTCGTCCGGCGTCATACCATGCCCGAACAGGAACATCAGCTTGGCAACCGCACATTCGGTCGTGCTGTCGTAACCGCTCACCACGCCGGCCTGCAACAATTTGCGACCGGTTTCATAGCGGTGCATTTCCACGCTCCCGGCAAGGCATTGGGTGACATTGACAATGACGATCCCCCGTTCGACCGCATCCTTCAACATCTCCAGCAACCAATTATATCCGGGCGCATTCCCGCTACCGAATGTTTCCATCACGACGCCTTTCAAGCCGGGAATATTCAAGATGCTTTCCACAACCTGCGGAGAAATTCCAGGAAATATTTTCAAGATTGCAATATTCCGGTCCAACAAGTAATGAGGTTTCAGCGGTTTTCTGGATACCGGGTGGTAGATCTGGGGAATATCATATTTAATAGAAATACCGGCATGTGCCAACGGAGGATAATTATAGGAACGGAACGCATTGAAATTATCCGCATTCGTCTTGCTGGTACGGTTTCCGCGCAGCAGGTCGTTCTCAAAGAAAATACAAACTTCAGGAACCAGCGGCATATCGTTTTCACGGGCAGCGGCAATCTCTATCGCCGTAATCAGGTTTTCCTTTCCATCCGTACGAAGCATACCGATCGGAAGCTGTGAACCGGTCAGGATCACCGGCTTACTCAGATTTTCCAGCATAAAGCTCAAAGCGGAAGCGGTAAAGGCCATCGTATCGGTCCCATGCAGAACGACAAAGCCATCGTAATCATGATAATGTTCCGCAATGACATGCACGATTTTCATCCATGAATCCGGTCCCATCTCCGATGAATCCATCGGTGGATCAAATTGAATAGACGATATTTTATATCCGAGATTTTTTAGTTCGGGAACATGTTCCTCCAAATGTTTGAAGTTAAAAGCCTCCAAAGAGCCTGTTTCAGGATTTTCTATCATTCCGATAGTACCTCCCGTATATATAATCAGAATAGAAGCGTCATCTTTGCATACATTCATAATACAATCCGTATTTATGTGATTTTCCTTTTTACGGCGCAAAGATAACAACTATCATTTTGAAATCAAATACCGAAATAAGATAATTAAAATTTATTCAAAAGCTATTATATCAGAAATACATACAAGAAAAATATTGCATTTTGTCAATATCTCAAAAACAAACCGCCATTCCCGCTTTTATTGATCAGGCAATAGAAGTAAGCAATACGCCAGAAACCATACAACAAAATGAAAAAAAGTTTGTTATCGGATAGGGGTTTTTCCAAGCATCTTAGTCTTATCGACGAAATAATAAATGTTACGAAGATGAAATACATACTGTTTATCGCCATGGATTTGGCCTTATATCCTTTTTTGCTTGTGCTTTTTATTGGTAAATGCATTAAAGAGAAAATACAGATCGCACATTAAGATGAGGTTTCTTATTTCCTCGATTATTCGTACCTTTGCTCTATCAACTCAATAAGGAGCAACATGTACTTCAAGGATATTATCGGTCAGGAAGAAATAAAAAAACGACTTATACATTCGGCACAGACAGGTGTCGTCCCGCACGCCCAGCTATTCACAGAACAGGTTAGCGCAGGCGCTTTCCCTCTGGCACTGGCTTACGCACGTTATCTGAACTGCACGAACCGGACGGAAACAGATTCATGCGGGCATTGTCCGTCATGCTTGAAGTATAACGAGTTGGCCCATCCGGATCTTCATTTCGTGTTTCCGATCGTATCCAAGAAGGAGAAGAAAAAGGAAGTCTGCGATGATTATCTTACCGAATGGAGAGGTTTCCTGAAAAACCGTCCCTATTTCGACATAGACGGTTGGCTGGATTATATCGATGCAGGCAACTCACAGGCCTTGATCTACTCGAAAGAAAGCGACGAGATTATCCGGAAACTGAGCCTCAAGATATACGAAGCGACTTACCGTATCCTGTTGGTATGGCTGCCTGAAAAACTTCATCAGACCTGCGCCAACAAGCTCCTGAAGGTTATCGAGGAACCTCCCCGGAACACGGTGATCCTGATGGTATCGGAACTTCCTGATCTGGTTTTAGGTACGATCCTGTCTCGTGCGCAGCGTATCAACGTGCGGAGAATCCATCCGGAAGATATCGCTTCCTCCATGATTTCCCGGTTCAACTTGACTCCCGAAGATGCCAAACATGTCGCCCATCTGGCAAACGGCAGTTATCTGAAAGCGGTCGAGACAATCAGCTTGGGAGAAGAGAACAAGTTCTACCTGGAACAGTTCAAAGGCATGATGCGCAACTCCTGGGCGCGTAATGTCAGAGGCATGAAAGACATGGCAGATGTGCTAGCAAGTATCGGACGTGAACGACAGAAGAACTTCCTTGCTTATTGCCAACATCTGATACGCGAGAACTTCATGTACCGGTTCCAGTCGCCGGAACTCAATTATATGAATACGGACGAAGCTGGATTTGCCGTGAAGTTCGCTCCTTTCATCAATGAACGGAATGTGATCGACATCATGGACGAGTTGGCAAAAGCGGAACGGCATGTGACGCAAAATGTGAACGCAAAGATGGTCTTTTTCGATCTTTCCCTACGGCTTACCGTATTGATAAAACGGTAATTCCAGATAAGTTGTCACAGCTTTTTATTCTGCCAGTTTCCTTTCCAGAGATAGAAGAAAGCGAACAGGATCATCAAATCGTAGACATGCTCCGTTGTCCAGCAGACCGCCACATCCGCATGTATCCGGATACCGACCCAAAGTGCATAAAAAACATAGACAAAGATGCTTACCATATCAATCAGCAATGCCGTCTGCGTATTGCCCGTTCCCGACACGCTGAAAAAGAAAATAAAAGCAGGTACCGCAATCAGATAAGAGGAAAGCATCACCCAAAGGGACGATACAGAACCGGCAATCAGATCCGTATTATCCGTATAGATACGCAATACAAGTTCCGGAAATAGGGCGATCAGGATACCGAGCGGCAAAACGAAGTAATAGCAAATCCGTATCATACGTCCGCACAATCCCATCACCTGTTCCGGCTTTCCAGCACCAATCAGATTGCTGACCAGCGAACTGGAGGTCGAAGCAAAGGCATTGACAAACATAAACAGAAACGAAGAAATGCTTCGTACCACATTCGTAATCGCCAACGACCGCTCTCCCTGATGCTCCATCACGACAAAGAACACGAACCAGCCTAAAAAAGCAATCCCGTGCTGAATCATAATCCAGATAGAAACACCCAATATTTGCTTCAACATCCGAAAATCCATACCCGAATACTCAAACAACCCGTATTTCTCATAATCGACTTTCTTCCACGTATAAAGGATGAAGAACAGTACCGAAACAGCCTCCGAGACCGATGAAGCGATCGCCGCTCCGGCAATTCCCAATGCCGGTAATCCAAACTTTCCGAATATCAAGACATAGTTCAGCATCACATTGGTCAACACCATCACAACCGAATTTATGGTCAAGATCCTTGTTTTTGTAATACCGACATAAAAAGCCCTGAACATAACGGCCACAAAGGAGAAGAAAAAGCCATAGACACGCCAGTCCACATACTCCATCGTAGCTTGGTAGACTCCATCGGAATCGATCAGTTTGCGCAGGAAGAAAGGCGAATACAGATGCGAAAACGTAAACAGCAACGCTGCAAGCAACAACAGAAAAAACGTTCCCTGCAGAAAGACCGGACCGATCCGTTTATACTCCTGTGCACCGTTACGCCGGGCTATCAATACCTGCGCACCGATACTGAAACCGAAGCCAAGCATATAAATCACAAGATAATAGACTCCCGCCAATGCCGACGCTCCCAACTCGACTTCTCCTACCCGCCCCAAATAGGCCGTATCGGTCAACCCGATCATGTGTTCCATCAATAGACTCATCAAGACGGGGAATGTTATTTGCAGAATTTGTTTGTTCGTAAATTGCATATTGTCTGATAAAAAGGGGTGCAAAGATAATAATAAGAATGGATTGCACAATATAACCGGGAGATATTCGTTTTTATAAAAATGAACCGGTATGATGGTGCGTATAATTTATTAATGATATTCCTATGAAAGCGAAATTATTGCTGATATTCTCTCTGTCATTTTACCTTTTCAGTTGTAACGGACAGAATTCCCATATCCCGGCAGCTGTCACTTCAGCCGCTCCAGTCAAGATCAATCGTTTCGACAAGGAGCTTTTAAAGCTGGTCGAAACGGACGACTCCTCCATGCAAGCCAAGCTTGTTCGCGAATACCCGCAAATGCTCGACATATTGGGAAAAGGTATCCTAAACATGAAGTCTCCGGCAATGCCCGGCTTCTTCGACAAATTGGCCAACTACTATTCCGAACCGACTTTGAGAGGGCTATACGCCGATGCTGTCCGTCAATATGACAATGTTTCCCAGATCGAACAAGCTCTCGGCAACGGCTTCACATGGCTGAAAACCTGCTTTCCTTCGATGCAGATTCCGGCCATCTATATGCACGTTTCAGGCTTCAACCAAAATGTACTGGTCGGCGACAGCCTGTTGTCCATCTCGATAGATAAATATTTAGGCGAGGAATATCCGTTATACCAGGACTTCTTCTATGATTTCCAGCGCCGGTTAATGACGCCTGAGCATATCGTCCCCGATTACCTTGCCGGTTGGCTGATGTCCGAGTATCCGTTTGAAGGAAAAGAAAATGTACTGCTCGACCGGATGATCTATGAAGGCAAAATAAAATAT
>ERZ780162.2815-NODE-2815-length-10460-cov-7.347429_pt1 | contig 10460 bp, 10 predicted proteins | sample MGYA00511474_ERZ780162 | MGnify/ENA primary metagenome ERZ780162 (study PRJEB29588, sample SAMEA2143633) | human gut metagenome | biome: human gut; feature: human-associated habitat; material: faeces | place: Denmark | collected 2008/2010 ...
TGCCGAGAATTTTCACGACAGACCCTCCTAAGATTCCTCCGCCGAGATGATCGTAGGCGCTGTCAAAATAGTAATCCAGAAATGTCGTATCTCTCGTATAGCCGGACGCCAGAAGCTGCATAAAAGCGCAGAAAAAGACGAAGCAGCTGATCGCTCCCCCGGTTTTCCGCACAATTAAAAAGTTCTGTCTGTTTGCTATGTAAAATGCTGTTCCAAAGAAGATCAGAACCGGTGCTGCCCACTCTGTCACGCCGAAAAGGCCGAAAAAGAAGTCGCAGACAGCCTGTCCGATCACGCCGCCCATACCGAAATTACTGAGCATCAGCAGAATCGAAACAGCAAGCACGGAAAGCAGAATAATTTCTGCGCGCACTCCCTCGTCCATCGGCTCACGGACTGTGTTTTTCCTTGTGCCGGAGGTACGTTTTGCGGTACTGCTCTTTTTCGCCGTTGTTTTTCTGGCCGTTGTTTGGGTCTGTTTCTTTTTTGCTGTTCCGGAAGCAGAAGTTTTTTTCTTTGTCTTCCCGCTTCCCTTTGTTGTATTTGCCATGCAGAACTTCTCCCCTTTCTCGTATTACAGCAGAAAATATCCTGCAATGGAGAATGTCCCGACAAGAAGACAGTACAAAGCAAAATATTTCAGTTTCCGTTTTTTCACCACACGCATCAGAATACGGATCGTAAAGTAACCGGCAAGTGCCGCCATGAAAACGCCGACCAGATATACCGGATGAAAAACAATTTTATTTTTTCCCATGGTCGCAATTTCAACGATCGTTGCCCCGATAATCGCCGGAACACTCACAATCAGAGAGTATTTCACAGCGTACGAACGGGTCATGCCGCCGATCACACACGCAGAAATAGTCGAACCAAGACGGGAAAGACCCGGAATCGTGGAAAAGCCTTGGAAGAATCCGGCAATCAGTGCATCTTTCGGCTTCAAATTTTTCTGCGTTTTTTCTCCCTCCGGAAGCATATCTGCCACCACAAGCAGAATCGCCGTCAGATACAGACCAACGCCAGGTGCCAGCAGATTCGAGGAGGTCAGTGTGACAAGGCTCTGAATCATGCCGCCGATTACAGCAGTCGGGATGGTGGTCAGAATCAGCAGGAAAGCAAGCATACGGTAGTTGCTGCCGAGTACCTTCCGGTACTGCTTTCTCTCCTGATGCTGACTGGAAAAGTGTTCCTTTAAATTATGAAACAGATCGATTATGATTCCGCACAGCGCGAGGAAGAGACGTTTCCATTCCTTCGAAAATGTGAGCAGAATTGCAATCATGGAGCCAAAGTGCAAAAGCACATTAAAAAACACCGTCTGCGTATCTTCGATCTTCATAAAATGACGGAAGATAATCAGATGTGCGGAGCTGCTGATCGGCAGGAATTCCGTGATTCCCTGGATCAGGCCCAGAAATAAAGCTTCTATTACTGTCATTTTTTTATCCTGTTCCCTTATTTTTCTCTTTTGTGAAAGTCCGGACAAAACTTCCGTTCGAATTTTCACAGCGAACTCATTCTAACACAAAATCCCCTGAAACACAAGCCGCGCCGTGAAGTCAATTTTCTGTCCCTGCTGCCTTTTTCATCAGCTCATTCAGAGGGATAAAGCCCAGTCCATCGTACTTGATATGGATGTGCTGTACCCGCTTGCCGCTGGACTTGTCCGGTGCGTCCACATAGATGGCAGACACCAGTTCGCGTAGCGCATAGCCGTCCAGTTCTTCAATGCCGACATACTTGTGCGCTTTCTGAATGAACTTTTCAATGTTTTCGTTCTGTCGTTCCTGTACTTCAATCTCCTGCTGCAAGGTGATCGCTTCCGCTTCCAACTGCTTCTGTTCCGCTTCATAGGTCTGGCTCAGCATATCATAGCGTTCATCCGTCAGCCGCCCGCTGGCGTTGTCCTGGTAGATCTTGATGAACAGCCTTTTCAGCTCGGCAATGCGCCGCTCGTTGCTCTCCAGACGCTTTCTGCGGATGTGGACTTGCTCATAGCTTTCCACGCGGAGCTGTTCCTCCATGATCGTGCGGAAATAATCCTCGTGCCGCAGGATATACCCCATAACCGCCTGAATGTGCTTGAGAACCAGCCGCTCCAAGACTTTGACGCGAATGAAATGCCCATTACATTTTTCTTTGCTTTTGCGGTGCAGAGAGCAGTCAAAGAAGTCCTGATCGAGATCGCCGTTGTTGGATGAACCGTACAGCATTTTGGAGCCGCAGTCCGCACAGTAAACAAGTCCGGAGAAAATGCTGCTTCTTCCCGTGCGGGTCATCCGGTGACGCTGCTGGCGGATCTCCTGCACCTTTTCAAACACATCATCGTCAATAATACGCTCGTGGGCATTGAGGACAATCGCCTGCTTTTCAATGGGATTATCCCTTTGTTGCTTATCCCAGATAGAATTGGTGTAAGTCTTGAAGTTCACCGTGCAGCCTGTGTACTCCCGGCGTTCCAGAATCGCCACAACGGTACTGCTTTTCTAATCATAAGGATCTTCCGGCTTTTTGTTCGGGCTTTTGATGCCTTGCAATGCCTTATAACTGGCAGGAGTTAAAACCTTGTCCGCTTTCAGTTGGTTTGCAATCTGCTTTGGACCTCTGCCCTCCATGCACATGGAGAAAATACGCCGCACCACATCGGCGGCAACAGGGTCGATCTTCCAGCGTCGGGGATTGTCTGGGCCTTTCAAATAGCCGTAGGGAACATTGGTTGTCAAAGGAACGCCGCGTTCACCCTTTGCCTTATTGACAGCGCGGATCTTGCGGCTGGTATCTCGCGCGTAAAACTCGTTGCACCAGTTTTTGATACCCGCAAAATCGTTATCGGTGCTGTTGGGATCAATGGTGTCGAAATTGTCGTTGATGGCAATATAGCGGACACCGTACTGCGGAAAGGTGAAATTGGTGTAAAGTCCTGTCAGAGCGGAATTTCTACCCAGGCGGGATAGGTCTTTGGTGATACAGACAGCCACTCGTTCCGCTTCAATTTCCGCAAGCATCGCTTGAAAACCGGGGCGGTCATAGGTCACACCGCTCACGCCATCATCCACAAAAAATGTGGGATTCGGGAAATGGTGCTCACGTGCATACCGCAAAAGCATATCCTTCTGATTTTCAATGGACAAAGACTCTCCGGCTCGTTCATCCTCCTGTGAAAGACGGCAGTAGAGTACTGTGATTTTGTTTGTTGCTCCGTTCATTTCTGAATCCTCCTTTGGTGGAGCAACTGTCAGTACAGGATTGGTTGCTTCTATTGTACCAAGAGACTGCGTATTTGTCATTCAGAATCCTCCATCTTTTCTGTAAACTTTTCGCCCATGACGCGCTCCATCTTTCTATCCAGCGTTTCCACGCCGTCATAGCTGCCTGTGACGGTGTAGACTGTGCCTCCGATTTCCTTTTGCAAGGTGAACTCCGGCAGCCAGAAGGCGGACAAGTTTTTCACGCAAAGATGTCCGTCCTCGTTGAAATAGCAGTTGTGTCGGGGATGGTCGGGCGGCAGGGGCTGCGGTTTCAGATACGGGTCTGGATTGGAGAAGTAATATTCCGCTGGCTCGTCGTGGTCAGCCGTATCCCATTCCTCGATTTCTGCCAGCAGATCAGGGTCGATTTTGTGTTCAAATGGCTTGTTCTCGCTCATAAGTACCTCCGGATTTTTTATTCAAATTAGTGTTCAATTTCCTGTTTTTTCTGCCGCGTCGCGGCGTTCTGACGTTCCTGCTCATGCTGTACCTCGTAAATGTTGTAGTGAATCGCCCAGAGTTTTTTCACGTCGGCATGGAGCGGCGAAAGCTCCGTCTGAATGTCCCTGTATTCCTGCTCCAACTGTTCGCGCTCTCTGCGCCATGCGGTGATGGGCAGCTTGCCGTCCTTGAAATACGGTTTGAGCTTGCGCTCTGCCATGTAAAATGTCCGCAGTTCATCATCGTGTTCGTCTTTGTACTTCTGTCGGGATTTCTCAAAGCGGATGGATTTCAGCTTATCCGCAGCGGGCTTGCCGGATTTGTAGTAGTCCATCATACGCAGCAGCTCGTCCAACTCCTTGATACGGACTTGCTTTGCCGACGCAGATTTTTTCATCGTATCGATCTTGCCCCGCATGGCGTGAAGCGTACTTTCCAGATCGTCCACGGTATAAAGATTCTTGGATTGCAGAAAGCTGAACGCCTCGGCGTAACGCTGCAAATTGGCGTTCTTCGCCTTATTGCTGTACGCGCCCTTGTTGCGATTGGCGCAATGCAGCGCCAGCAGATCGTTCAGCGTGGGCGGCTGGGGCCTGGCAAGCTCAGCTTTTACGTCCTTCAGCCAACCGATCAGCGCGGCGATTTTCTCTACAGCTGTGACGATGACTGTCTCGGCGTTCTGCTTGTCCTCTCCGGCAAGCTCCGCATCTTTATCCAGTCCGGCGAGCAACGGGAAATTACCCTGTTTACCACCGGTCCCGGCGAAGTCTGCACGCTGTCTGCCTCCTGTGCGATGCAGGAAATCAGCTTTGATATTCTGATTGAGGCCGAGGAGGAGACGAAAGTTCTCATCACTCCGGCCAGCACGTTCCGCAGACTGTTGAATCAGAATATTTACGTTGAAAACTACATTTACCGGGAAACAACGGAGCATTTTTCCGAAGTCATGTGGGCGATGGGCCAGCTTCTCTTTACGCGGCTTGACCAGAATGGACACCACCAGCACCGCCACGGTCAGCCAGCCGAACTGCACCGGGGTGGGGTGCAGCACCTTGGTGACCGATTCCTTCAGCAGGGAGAAGCCGATGCCCAGAATGGTCACGCTGACCACCAGCCCGGCAAGATACTCAAAGCGGGCATGACCGTAGGGATGCTCGGCATCCGGTGCCTTGGCAGCCAGCTTGAAGCCCACCAGACTGACGATATTGGAGGAAGCATCCGAAAGGTTATTCAGTGCATCGGCAGTGATGGCGATAGAGCCGAACAGGGTGCCCACCACAAACTTGCCCAGACAGAGCAGGATATTGCACACCATGCCCACCACACTGGCCAGGTTGCCGTAGGCGGCACGGATGCGGGGGTCCTGCGGAGAATTGGGACGGCGTATAAACAGACGAATCAAAAGCTGCGTCATAAAAGCTCCTTTCGGGCTGCACATTTTCAGCGCACCCAATGTCCTTCTAGTATAGCATTTTACTTTATGGTTTTAAAGGCGTTTCAGAAATTTCATCCCATTACGCCGGATATCAAACCGGGTTGCAGCACAAAAAGCCCCGGCGGCCATGCGGTCGCCGGGGCTTTTCGGAGATTTCGGGACTGTCTGTTCACAGTCTCTTGTAATTAAGGAGGAGCGCTCAGGTTTTTATCACAGAATCGGGCTTTCGAGGTCGCCGGTATCGGCAATGCCGTGCTTCTCGGCGTAGCCGGTCAGCATCAGGGTCAGCGCGCCGTCACCGGTCACGTTGCAGGCGGTACCGAAGCTGTCCTGCAGGGCGAAGATGGCCAGCATCAGAGCAGTACCGGCGTTATCGAACATCAGGACACCGGTGATCAGACCCAGAGAAGCCATGACAGTGCCGCCGGGCACGCCGGGTGCGCCGATAGCGAAGATGCCGAGCAGCAGGCAGAACAGGATCATGGTGCCAACGCTGGGCAGCTTGCCGTACAGGATCTTGGAAACGGTCATGCAGAAGAACACCTCAGTCAGCACAGAGCCGCACAGGTGGATGTTTGCAAACAGGGGGATGCCGAAGCTGACCATGTCCTTACGCAGCACCTTGCTCTTGCGGGCGCACTCCAGCGCCACACCCAGCGTAGCAGCACTGGACATGGTACCGACAGCGGTCAGGTAAGCGGGGCCGTAGTGACGCAGCACTTCCCAGGGATTCTTGCCGGAGTAAGCACCGGCCAGCAGGTACAGCACAGCCAGCCAGATGTAGTGACCGGCCATAACGATGACGATGATCTGCAGGAAGGCGGGCAGCTGATGGGTGATGGTGCCCTCGTAGCTCAGGCCGCAGAAGGTGGCGGCAATGTAGAAGGGCAGAACGGGGATGATGACCTTGCTCACAATGTCCAGCACGATGTTCTGGAACTCGGCCAAAAAGTCGCAGGTCAGCTTGCTGTTGGTCCAGGTAGCAGCCAGACCCACCAGAACGCTCAGCACCAGAGCGCTCATGACGCTCATGATCTGGGGAATGTTCAGCTCAAAGACGACGCCCGGCAGCTCGCGCAGACCGGCAACGTTGTTGTCGATGGACAGGTGAGGGATCAGGCCGTAGCCGGCGCCCATGCTCATGAAGGCTGCGCAGACAGAGGACACATAGGCGATGACGATGGCCACTGCCAGCAGACGGGAAGCGTTTTTGCCAAGCTTTGTAATGGACGGGGCAATGAAGCCGATGATGATCAGCGGCACACAGAAGGTAATGAGCTGACCCATGATGTACTGCAGGGTCACCACAACGCCCATGGTGCTCTCGTTGAACAGCTGGCCAAGGATGATACCAACAAAAATGCCCAGCAAAAGCCGGAAGGGCAGACTATTGAATAGCTTTTTCATAACTTTAGTACCTCTTTCTTTTTCCCCGGAAAGGGGCTGGGTGGGGAGACTTATTCCGTCTCCGGGAGGTGTTTGTTCAGCATCAGATCAAGGATCACGCTGTCGCTGGTGCCGTGGGTGCTCAGGGTGGCAAAGTTGTCCAGCGTATACTCCACATTGTGCTCCACGATGCCATCGGTGCTCTGCACCCGCACGCCGCGCACACCCATGGCAGCTGCCTGACAGGCGGCGTTGACGCAGGTGGAGATCTTCAGTGCACAGTCGGCCTTTGCGCCGTCGCATACCATGCCGGTGACGTTGCCCACCATGTTCTGGATGGTGCAGCATACCTCGTGGTAGCCGCCGCCCAGCAGATAGGCAATGCCGCAGGCTGCGCCGGTGGCAGCAACCGTTGCACCACAAAGGTTGCTCAGACGGCCAAACTTGGCCTTGATGCGGATCGCGATCAGGTTGGAAAGGGTCACGGCGCGGAGCATCTTCTCCTCGTCGATGTCCAGCCAGCGGGCAGTTGCCACAACAGGCATGGTAGCCGTGATGCCCTGATTGCCGCTGCCGGAGTTTGCCACCACCGAGACCGGCGCGCCTGCCATACGGGCGTCCGCACCGGCAGAAGCGATGACCATGGCGTTGGTGGTCAGGTCGCGGGTCATCAGACCCTTGCGGCAGTTCAGTTCCAAATTGCGGCCAATGGCAAGGCCGTATTCCTTGGAAAGACCCTCGTTGCTGATGGTCGTGTTCACCTGTACGGCGCTGCGGATGATGTCGATGGGGTCGTGCAGGGGGTCCAGCTCTTCAGTGCAGTAATCCCAGATGGAGCGGACGGTCAGAAATTCTGCGATCTGCTCCGGGGTCACCACATCGCTGTCCCCTGCTGCGGCGGGGTCGGCGTGCTGTTTGTCCAGCGTAGCCACGCCGTCCTGCTCCACCAGCACCACGTTGGTGTGCAGGTCCCGCACCACCGCACGGCCGGTGTGGCCGTCGGCAGTAACAACCACCTCAACGTAGAGCTTCTGCGGCACCTGTGCCACTTCTACCTTGACCTTGCCTGCCTTGACAAGGGCTGCGGCTTCCTCCATCTGCTCCCGGGGCACATAGTTCATGACCTCCAGCAGGTGGACGGGGTCGCCGCCTACGGCACCAATGGCGGCGGCGTAATCCATGCCCTGATACGAGGTGCCCGGAATGCCTGCCGACATGGCGTTTTTGATAATGTTGATGCTGGCGCGGACGGTCACGGCTTCTACCCGTGTGCCGCCCGCCTTGCGGAGTGCTGCGCCCGCCTCTGCGGCGGTGAGAGCGACTGCGCCGGGCTCCGTACAGCCGGTGGCCAGCTCCATCTCACTGTTCAGGATGCGAACGAACATCTGTTTATCCATTTGGTTCACCGTTTCTTTTCTTCCCGTGCGGGGGAACTTACTTTACAGCAATGCACTCGATCTCCAGCGGAGCGTCCTTGGGCAGCCTGCCCACCTGCACCGCGCTGCGCGCGGGGTAGGGCTGCGCAAAATACTCGCCGTACACCTTGTTCATCTCTGCAAAATCGTTGATGTCCGCCAGAAACACCGTGGTCTTGACCACATTGGCCAGCGTCATCTCCTGCTGTGCCAGAATGGCCTGAATGTTCTTGAGGGACTGTGCAGTCTGGGCGGCGATGCCTTCCGGGATCAGGCCGGTGGCCGGATCGATGGGCAGCTGCCCGGATACATAGACGGTCTGCCCCGCAGCGATGCCCTGCGAATAGGGTCCGATGGCAGCGGGAGCATTGGGGGTAACGATCACCTGTTTCATCCGATTTTCTCCTTTTCCAGTTGTCGGGAAGGGTTGTCCTTCCCTCGCTGACACTATCCTAACGCAATGAGAATATTTTGTCAATAATATTTTCTTATCATGAGAACAAATTGTCGCGCATGACAAAAACCCCTGAAAAATGTCATCACTTTGACGAAACAATGGATACAACGCACCTTCTTATTGTAAAAAACTGTCATTTCTGCTATGATAGCAATAGAACACGCATGAGAATTTTTTCTCACGCGCTCCAGCAGTACAAAAGAGGTGAACGGGATGGATGCAAGACTTGAGCCTTATCGCGTAGTGGTATCTTTTCTGGGGGAGGCGCTGGGCCCGGACTACGAGGTAGTGCTGCACGACCTTACCAGTGAGGACGGCACCATTGTTGCCATCGTCAACAACCACATCAGCGGACGCACCGAAGGTGCGCCCCTTTCCAACATGGCGCTGCGCTTCATTCAGGAGCGGATGTATGAAAAGCAGGATTATCTGGCGGGCTATCAGGGCGCTTCGCAGGCCAAGGGGCGGCTGCGCTCCTCTACCATGTTCATCAAGGATAACGGCCAGCTCATCGGGATGCTCTGCATCAACTTTGATGCCGGCAAGTACAGCCGCATCGCGCAGGAGCTGCTTGCCCTTTGCGGGGCACACACCGAGCCTTCCTCCACCGGCATCGGGGTGGAAAACTTTGTCACTTCCCTGCCGGACGCCGTACAGAATGCCATTGCCGAGGTGACCGGCAGCGCCGGGCTGCCGCCCGACCGGCTGACCATGGAGGAAAAGATCCGCATCGTGGAGTCCTTGCACCACGCGGGCATCTTTTATATGAAGGGCGCCGTCAGCGAGGTCGCCGCCCAGCTGGGCTCCTCGGAGGCCACCATCTACCGCTACCTGAGCAAGCTGAAGTGAGCTGTGAACGAACTGTTTCCTGAAAAAGGAATCGCCCACTTGAGCGAAGAGGGGCAGTATCTTTGTGCTAACGAGGGGATTCCACAGTACGAAGATACTGCTTGCCACGGCTATGAAAGCCTTTTGAATTGCAAAATGTTTTTTCAGTTGCTATACTGGGCCTATCAAAGTTTTTTCGGGAGGATGCCGCAGTGACTGCACAGACAATGCAAATCGGGAACAAACCTTGCCGCATTTACGGCGAGCCTCATGCAGAATACCTGCTGCTCCAAATGACCGGTGAACATGAGCTGCAAAGCATGGACAGCGAGGTTGCCGCTATTGCACAGAGTGCGCACCACTTTCTGTTTGCGGCCATCCCGGTGGAAAGCTGGAACGATGCACTTTCTCCGTGGAAGTCTCCTGCAGTGTGGGGAAAACAAGGCTTCGGCGGCAATGCTGCGGAAACCCTGTGCTTTCTGACAGAACAGGTCGTTCCCACACTGAAGCAGCAGTATCCTCTCCCGGAAAACGTCAAAATCATTCTGGGCGGCTATTCGCTGGCGGGATTGTTTGCGCTGTGGGCCTCCACCCAGGCTGATCTGTTCTACGGTGTCGCCGCCGCGTCTCCCTCTGTTTGGTTTCCGGGCTGGATGGAGTTTGAACAGCAGTGCCCAATACAGGCACAGCGCGTTTATCTGAGCCTTGGCGGCAAGGAGGAACACACGAAAAACACCGTCATGGCTGCGGTGGGCGATAACATCCGTGCCCTGCACAGCCGGCTTGCAGAGTGTGGCGCAGACTGCACCCTTGAATGGAACAGCGGCGGGCATTTCAAAGACGCTGACCTGCGCACGGCGAAAGCCTTTCGGTGGGTAATGGAGGAAAGTCGATGAATATTTTGATCGATGCAGACGGCTGTCCGGTGGTCGACCTGACATTGCAGATTGCAAAGCGGTTTGTCGTTCCGGTCATCATCCTGTGCGACACCGCTCACCAGATTGAGCGGGAAGGTGCGCAGACGCTGGTGTTCGACAAAGGAGCGGACAGCGTGGATTTTGCTCTCGTCAACCGGGTAAAACCGGGGGATGTGGTCGTAACACAGGACTACGGGCTGGCGAGTATGTGCCTTGCCAAGTGCGCCCGGGTGCTGAACCAGAATGGTCTGGAATACACCGCCGACAACATAGACGCTCTCATGCTGCGGCGTTATGAAAACAAAAAGCTCCTCCGTGCCGGAAAGCACC
>ERZ780162.2819-NODE-2819-length-10449-cov-2.659996_pt1 | contig 10449 bp, 8 predicted proteins | sample MGYA00511474_ERZ780162 | MGnify/ENA primary metagenome ERZ780162 (study PRJEB29588, sample SAMEA2143633) | human gut metagenome | biome: human gut; feature: human-associated habitat; material: faeces | place: Denmark | collected 2008/2010 ...
TAGAATATAATTAATAAGAGGTATTTTGTCAGCTTGTGGAGGTATCGCTTATGAATATCAGAGAAAGCATGGAACAGCGTGAACAAAAGATGCTCAGTCCTTATGCTGCTTTGAGTCTTTGTTCCAGAGGCAGAGAGCGGCAGGAGGAAGAATGCGATGTACGGACTGTTTATCAGAGAGACAGGGACAGAATCCTTCATAGTAAAGCTTTTCGCAGGATGAAGGATAAGACACAGGTTTTTGTGGCGCCCCAGGGTGACCATTACAGGACCAGACTGACACATACTCTTGAGGTATCACAGATTGCCAGAACAATAGCGAAGGCACTGAGACTGAATGAAGATCTTGTAGAAGCGATCGCACTTGGACATGACCTGGGACATACTCCCTTTGGACATGCAGGTGAGAGGGCTCTTGATGCAGTGAATCCGGATGGCTTTGCCCACTATAAACAGAGCGTCAGGGTTGCACAGGTACTGGAGAAGAACGGCGAAGGGTTGAATCTCACATGGGAGGTCCGGGATGGTATCCTGAATCACAGAACCAGTGGGAATCCGTCTACTCTCGAAGGAAAGGTAGTAAGACTTTCGGACAAGATCGCCTATATTCATCATGATATGGATGATGCACAGCGGGCGGGGATTATTTCTGAGGATGATATTCCTGTCACGCTTCGGATGCTGCTCGGTTATACAACCAGAGAGCGGCTCAATACATTTGTTCATGATGTGATAGAGAATAGTCTTGAGCAGGATACCATAAAGATGTCAGCAGAGATCTACGAGGCAATGATGGATCTGCGGACTCTCATGTTTCAGAATGTATATGAGAATCCGGCAGCCCATAAGGAAGAGGAAAAGGTAGTGAAGATGCTGACGGAGTTATATGAATATTATGTCGAACACCCGGAAGCAATGTCAAAAGAATACAGGGAGCTGATCGTGCGTGGAGAGAAGAAGGAACAGGCAGTATGTGACTATCTCTCAGGAATGACAGACCAGTATTCTATAAGGAAATTCCGGGAGATTTACATACCAAAAGCATGGGAAGTCTATTAATCGATCAAGAAGGAGGACGAAGCATGCGTTATTCAGACGATATCATTGAAGAAGTCAGGATGAAGAATGATATTGTAGATGTTGTATCCCAGTATGTGAAGCTGAACAAAAGAGGAAGTACCTATTTTGGACTTTGTCCGTTTCATAATGAGAAAACTCCCTCTTTTTCGGTAACACCGGCGAAGCAGATGTATTACTGCTTCGGATGCGGAGCAGGCGGGAATGTATTTAATTTTGTGATGGAATATGAGAATTATACCTTTGGGGAGGCACTGAAGCATCTGGCAGACAGGGCAGGGGTGCAGCTTCCGAAGATTGAATATTCCGGAGAAGCAAAGAAGAAAGCAGAACGTCGGGCTGCCCTTCTGGAGATCAATAAGCTTGCAGCAGGATATTTCTATTATCAGCTGCGTCGTGAGAGTGGCAGACAGGCACATGAATATCTGACAGGCAGAGGACTCAGTGAGGAGACAATCAGGAAGTTTGGCCTGGGATATTCGGATAAGTACAGTGACGATCTGTACAAATATCTGAAGTCAAAGAATTACAGTGACGAACTGCTGCGGGATTCCGGCCTGTTCAATGTGGATGAACGCAGGGGAATGTATGACAAGTTCTGGAACAGGGTTATTTTCCCAATCATGGATGTGAATAACCGCGTGATCGGATTTGGAGGCAGAGTGATGGGTGACGGAAAGCCGAAGTACCTGAACTCGCCGGAGACTACGATCTTTGATAAAAGCCGGAATCTGTACGGGCTGAATGTTGCAAGAACCACGAGAAAAAATTATCTGATCCTGTGTGAAGGATATATGGATGTGATATCCATGCATCAGGCAGGGTTTACCAATGCGGTGGCATCGCTGGGAACGGCACTTACTTCCGGACATGCAAGTCTGCTGAAGCGTTACACTCAGGAGGTATTGCTTCTGTATGACAGTGATGATGCAGGCGTGAGGGCTGCCCTTCGTGCCATTCCGATCCTGAGGGAAGCAGGTGTTTCTTCGAGAGTGGTAAATCTTAAGCCGCATAAAGATCCGGATGAATTTATCAAGGCACTTGGAGCGGAAGAGTTTGAGAAACGTCTGGAGCAGGCTATGGACAGCTTTATGTTCCGCGTACATATGGCAGAGCGGGAATTTCCAATGGAGGAACCCCAGGGACAGAACCGTTTCTTTGAGCGGTGTGCGCAGATGCTTCTGGAGCTTTCCGATGAACTGGAGAGAAATCTTTATATAGAAGCAATCGTAAAGGATTACAGAAGCAGTGGGATCAGTGTGGAGAATCTGAAAAAGAGAGTCGGAGCTCTTGCAATGAAGGGAACTCCGGCAGAGCAGAGAATTCAGCCTAAACCTGTGGGAGCAGGTCAGCAAAAGAAGAAGGAGAGTGCAGCAGAGAAAGCACAGAAGCTGATGCTTACCTGGCTGGTAACTTATCCGGGCATATTTGACACAGTGGAAAAATATATCCAGCCTTCAGATTTCGTGGTTCCTCTGTACAGGCAGGTGGCAGAGATGCTTTACCAGCAGCACAGGGATGGCGATGTGAATCCTGCAAGGCTGATGAATGCTTTCATTGACAGTGAAGAGCAGAGAGAGGTTTCATCCCTTTTTAATGCAACGATCCATCTGGAGACTCCGGAGGAACAGAACCGGGCTTTCTCGGATGCTGTGATCAGGATTAAGGATGAGAGTCTGAAAGAGAGAAACAGAACCTGGGATCCCACAGATATACAGGGACTGCAGGAACTTGTAAAAGCAAAGAAAGAACTGGAAGAGCTTGGAAGAAAGCGGCAGCAGCTGCATATTTCTTTTGAATAAGGATAAAATATAAACACTATATGGAGGTATAGAGCACATATGGAAATGAATATGGGTAAATTCAGTGAAAAACTGGTAGAACTTCTGGAGCTTGCCAAGAAGAAAAAGAATGTACTGGAATACCAGGAAATCAATGACTTCTTTAAGGATCAGCCACTGGGAGTTGAACAGATGGAGAAAGTATTTGACTTTCTGGAAGCCAGTGGAGTGGATGTGCTTAGGATTACAGACAGTAATGCAGATGATATGATCCTGGATGATGACGATGCAGACATTGATAAGCTGGATGAAGAAGAGATTGAGCTTGACAAGATCGATCTTTCTGTTCCTGAAGGTGTAAGCATCGAGGATCCGGTACGTATGTATCTGAAGGAAATTGGTAAGGTTCCGCTTCTTTCAGCAGAAGAGGAAATCGAACTTGCAAAGAGAATGGAGAATGGGGATGAGGCTGCCAAGAAACGTCTGGCAGAAGCAAACCTTCGTCTTGTTGTCAGCATTGCAAAGAGATATGTGGGACGTGGAATGCTTTTCCTTGACCTGATCCAGGAAGGTAACTTAGGTCTGATCAAAGCGGTTGAGAAATTTGATTACCGCAAGGGTTATAAATTCAGTACCTATGCTACATGGTGGATCCGTCAGGCAATCACCAGAGCAATCGCAGACCAGGCACGTACCATCCGTATTCCGGTGCATATGGTTGAGACTATTAACAAACTGATCCGCGTTTCCCGTCAGTTACTGCAGGAGCTTGGACGTGAACCTACGCCGGAAGAAATTGCAAAAGAGATGGATATGTCTGTAGAGCGTGTACGTGAGATCCTTAAGATCTCCCAGGAGCCGGTATCTCTGGAGACTCCGATCGGTGAAGAAGAGGACAGCCATCTGGGTGATTTTATTCAGGATGACAATGTTCCGGTTCCGGCAGAGGCAGCAGCACAGACTCTTTTGAAGGAACAGCTGGATGAAGTGCTGGACGGCATTTCTGAATTGAAGAAAAACCGTGGGGATAATTTCTCCATCAAGCAGCTGGAGCGAACCAAGAAAACGGTCAAGCAGAAGCTGGACAAGCTCAACGATCAGTCCCGCAAGGATGGCGCCTACCTGGTTCCATTTGTATGCACTCATGGCAAAGATCAGCGGCGCACCGATACCACCGGCTCCAACCAGACCAAGTACAGTCGCATCTCTCAAGTTCATATCAAAACGATAGATCAGCGTGGACATAAAATCCGGGAAAAGCTGGGATAAGATACCGTAACGGATCTTCTGGAACATCGTACATCCTGCTGCATCTAAGGATTCCAGAATCTTAGTATCCAGATCCTCAATGCTCTCGATAAACATTTTACTGATCATACCGATCGAACAGAGTGACATGGTAAGCAGTCCGGCGAATGGTCCAGGTCCTGTCACACGGATAAACATAAGTCCGTATACAAATGCCGGAATCGTACGGATTGCCATGATAAATACACGGAAGATCAGTGCAACCGGCTTCGGCATCAGATTTGCTGCCGCAAGGAAAGAAAGCGGGATTGATAATACAGCACCAACGATCGTTCCTAAGAATGCGATACACATTGTTTCCAGTAACAGATATGCCACTCCGGATGTAGAAAGGTCAAACAATAATCCGGTGTCTGGATGGAAAATACCACTGATGATCATTCCTGCGACGGAAAGTCCGCTTCCGTTTGATCCGGTGGACTGAACCGTAGAAAGTGACCATGCAAGAAGCGCTGCAACAATCAAAGCCACAATGATCTTTGCGTACCAGGTCTTTGGTTCCTGCTCGTACATTTTTTTGATTGATTCATTCATTTTGCCGGTTCCTCCTACGTTAATTTCTTTCTGATATAATGGCTGATTGCTTCAATAATAAGAACTGTACCAAACAGAACGATCAGGATCATTCCAACACTGTCATACTCACGCCAGCCGATCTTTTCATTTAAGATCAGACCGAGTCCGCCGGCTCCAACGTAACCTAAGATCGCTGCATAGCGGACATTTCCCTCAAAGCAGAATAAACAGACTGACATATATGCCGGCAGTACCTGCGGCATGATCGCAGAAATAAAGGAGTACGCCTTTCCTGCACCCATGGCTTCCATTGCCTCATAAGCTCCCATGTCGACCGTCTCGATCATCTCGTATAACTGTTTTCCGACATAAGCAAAAGTAAATACTGCGATTGCAAAGGTACCTGCCATGGTGCCAAGTCCCCAGATATAGGTTGCGATCAGGGCTGCAACCAGCGTCGGAATCGTACGCACGATACTTAAAAATACGCGGACCACACCGATCACAACTTTATTTTTAATCAGGTTGCTGGATGCTAAAATCGCAAAAGGAATCGCAAGCACTCCACCCACAAAAGAGCCGAGCAGAGACATTTTGATCGTATCAAAAAGTGGTCCCCAGATACTTGAGATGTAACCGACTTTCGGCGGGAACATCTGCGCTAAAATGTCAAAGAAAAACCGTATTCTCGTCACAAGTGTTGTCATGGAAAAACCTGTAACTTTCACAGAGATCCATGTTGCGATCACGATCAGAATAATGATGAGCGGCGCGCGGGAACATTTTTCTTCCACAACTTTGCCGTTTGCAAGCACAAGTTTTTTCGGTTTAAATATTTTATCGTACAATCCCATTACGCTTCCTCCGTTTTCTCCGGAATCTTTCCTTCGTAAATTGTGTTTAACACGTCCTGTGTCACATTCTCGGAAGGTCCGTCATAGACGATCTTTCCGGCACGGATTCCGATGATGCGGTCTGCATATTCGAGTGCTAATTCCACATGATGGATGTTGATCAGGATCGAAATATTCATATCCTGATTGATCTTTCTGAAATCACTCATAACCTGTTTTGCCGTTACCGGATCAAGTGCTGCAACCGGCTCATCTGCTAAGATAATCTCCGGATTCTGCGCAAGTGTACGTGCTAAGGCAACACGCTGCTGCTGACCACCGGAAAGCTGGTCTGCACGGATATATGCTTTATCCAGAATACCGACTTTATCCAGGCTCTCAAGTGCCTGCATTTTGTCTTCTTTTTTAAACACACCAAGCAGAACTCTCCAGAAAGGCATTTCCGGCACTTTTGCCATCAATACGTTACGGATTACTGTTGTTCGTGTGACAAGATTGAATGACTGGAAGATCATTCCGATCTTTCTGCGGAAAGTACGAAGCTCTTTTCCTTTTAAGTTTTTAACCTCTAATCCATCCACCGTCAGAGTTCCTGATGTGATGTCATGCATACGGTTGATCGTCCGCAGTAACGTGGACTTTCCTGCACCGGAAAGACCGATGATCGCTACAAATTCACCCTGTTCGATCTTTAAATTGACATTATCCAGTCCCACTACCCCGTTCGGATATACCTTCGATACGTCCTTAAACTCGATCATAAATTTAAACCAAACCTTTCTTTTACCTGCTGTTTTTATGGTGTGTGTTTTTTATAGGTGTATACTCATTGAAAGGCTGCCGCAAAGCCGGTTTCCCGGCTCTGCAGCAGCCCTCCTGCTGCCCGTCATACTGCCTGTTATTATTTCGTTGTTACTGTCCACTCCCTGTCAGACGTTCCAGTAACGATTAGTTTGCTGCACTTAATTCCTGGATCAGTTTCTGTGCTTCTCTCTCTTTATCATAATCAGAAGACTGTGCCGGCTCATATCCGTTGTGGCTGTAGATAGAGATAACTGCCTTACCTTCCTCTGTGTTACCGATATTGATGAGTGCTGTCTGGATTGCTGATTTTAAGCCGTCATCCATGATCGGAGATGTCTTGCTGACACAGACTGTATCATTGTAGATCGGATCTGTTACACCGATAACATTTGTCTCTTCCCAGATAGATTTTGTACGACCAAATTCACTTGTCCAGCTTTCTTCATAGTCACGTCTTGCATCTGCATAAGTTACAAGTACGTCGATCTGTCCGGAAGCAAGTCTTGCAAATGCACTTGCGTAGGAATCAGACTGTACTGCAGAAGAAAGATCTGTAATACCTTTCTGGTATCTGTCCTGTAACCATAAAGCCGGGTAAATGTAACCTGCCGGTGAGGAGGAGGACATAACGCTCCAGTTTGCGCCGTTTAAATCATCCCAGGTAAGTTCTTCGCCGGAGTTAACTTTATCAGCAAGTTCCTGTCCTTTGTCAGAAGGACCTGCGATGAATAATGCACGGTAAGAAACTGCCTGTTTGTCAGTACCTTCTGTAGGCTGTCCGTCATTCCAGTCTGCAGGGTTGTCCGAATCTTTATTTAAACCATCTCTGGTTGCTGTTAAGATCACATCTGCTCCATCATCATAAAGTACATAGGTACCACCCGGAATAAATCCAACATCAGCAGTTCCTGCTGCAAGTGCCTCACCTACTGCCTCAAAAGTTGTACCAACGGTAATCTTTACTTCTCCGATATCATATCCTAAGCCTGCTAACTCTGTCTGCATTAAATTTGCAAGCGGCTCTGTTGCAGTTACGATCTCATCCGGATCTCTGGATGGAACGAAATATACGTTTAACGTATCGATCTTTACGTTATCAGCAGAAGCTGTCACGTCAGAACTTTCTGTTGCAGCTGCCGTATTATTTGTCGTATTGTTGTCTGCTGCGCTGCTGTTGTTTGATGTGCTGTTTCCACATCCTGCAAATGTACCCATGCATAATGCTGCTGCAAGTAACATAGCAATTTTTTTCTTCATAATGAAATGTTCTCCTCTCTCTCCTGCATCCATTCCCATGCAGGCGTGCACACTTTTGTTGTTGCTCTTTTCATGAATTGTCCAGCCAATGATCAGGCACTGTCTCCAAGTTCAAGCTTTGTTGGCAGATATACCTTCATCGTATCTCTCCTGCCATCTAAGAGCCGCTCCAAAAGAAGCTTTATGGCAGTCGTCCATACGATATCCGGCAGCATGCGAAGACTTGTGTACGTCGGGTATTTTGTCGAAAGTGTCTCAATATCGCGGTAAACCACAACCGCGACATCTTTCGGAATCCGGTACTTTAATTCTTTGATCGCTTCAAGAGCTCCCTCTGCAACCTCATCATTTCCCAGAATCAGAACCTCCGGCACGTCCTTCGTCAAAAGCATTTCCTTCGTAAGTGAATATCCACTTTCATGACTGATCTCTCCAACCTTAAAATAGTCTTCCCGATAACAGCCTTTTTTTTGCAGGATCTGCTTTAATCCATTCAGACGCCGTGCTCCGATACGCACCATATCATCTTCATAAATACCGCCAATATAGCCAATGCTGCGATACTCCTTCTCATCCATCAGGTAATGCACCATATCGCTTAACCCCTGATCGTAATCCATAAGGATCTGATCAAACTCATAATCCTTCTTATCTGAATTAACAAACAGGATCTCCGTGCTCAGTGACCGCAAAAAGTCAACTTCCACTTCCGAGAACAAGCCAAATGCAATGATACCGTCCACCTGTTTTACTTCTCCATAAATCAGACGTAAAAAGGCGATATCTGCTTTCTGCGCAATACTTCCGGATAAGATATCCTCCGATGTAATGCTCACATCCGGTCTGTCTCTTCTTACGATATGCCAGTCCGCAACTCCGATGACGATCTGTCTGTCTCGTTTGGCATGACGCATCTTAGGCGGGACATATTTCAACTCATGAGCGATTTTAATTATCTGGTTTTTTACCTCAGGTGTCACAGATAATGTCTCATCCTGATTCAACACTCTCGACACCGTTGCCGCCGACACATGTGCCAGCTCTGCAATCTCTTTGATTGTTGCCATATAATCACGCCTTTCTTCTGCATTATATTTCACGATTTTACAGATTTCAATAGCTTTAGTAAAGTTTTACTAAAATTTTACCCAGTTTATACAAAAGAGAGAATATTTATCAGGTACGTTAATAAAAATCATTAATTCTGCTGATAAATATTCTCCCGTTTACTGAAAAACAAACCTGTTTTTTCCTTTTTTATATGATCATATTTTTGATTGTTCCGATGGATATGTAATTGGAAAGAACTGCTCCCGCATCCGTTCCATCCGCTGCTTCCGTTTCCGGCAGCCCTGCCGCTGAAAAAATACAGCTTCCGTCCGGTCTGTCCGTTCTCTTGTAGTTATCCCGGTAATACTGGTTCTGATCCGGGATACGATCCCACAGGATTCCTTTGTATTCCTCTAAAGTGCATCCCGGGAAATTGACGTTCCAGATCTCATTTTGCGGTAATGTTTTGGAGATCAGTTCTTTTGCAACCGGTTCTAAATATGTATTTAAAACCTCACACTCATCTTCCTCCGCAACGGAAAATGCGATCGCCGGGACACCCCAGCAGAGAGCCTCCATCGCCGCTCCGATCGTACCGGAATATAAGATATCCCGTCCAACGTTATAGCCTGCATTGATCCCGGAAAATACGATATCCGGTTTTTCTGTCATCAGACATCCAAGTGCCACTTTCACGCAGTCTGCCGGGGTTCCCCACACACTGTACGCCGTCACACCTGTGGCCGGAAAATCATACGGTTTTACCTCTAAATCGCCACGCACGGTGATCCGGTGTGACATGGCACTGCACTGTGCTGCCGGAGCCACCACCCATACTTCGCCAAGTCCTGCTGCCATCTGCACAAGACGCTTTATGCCCGGTGCTTTAATTCCATCATCGTTTACTACTAAAATCCGCATAAATTCTCTCTTCTACTTATTTTTTGATATAGTATTTGAATGTGCGTCTAAAAATTTATTTCCATTTTTATGAATCATATGTGTCGGTTCTTCTGCCACCCATATTTCCGTATCCCATGCAATTGATAAAAATTTTTGTTGGCATTTCTTCATTGTCTGGAATGCCGTCACAAAAATAATTTCTATATCTTTCGGACAATCTTTACAATATTCCTTAATTTTGGATACACGTTCTATCGTAAGTTCTCCTGTTGACGTATATGCCTCTATAAAAAGCAGCCATTTCTTTTCTTCCTAGTATAATATCAGATCCGGAAGCATTGCATGTTCCAACACTGTTATGTTCAACTCATTTAAAAACTCAACGTCTTTGACCAATTCCCGCTTCTTTGTATCACCAATATATAATAATTTTGCACCTGGTACAAATATAGGGACAAACTCTTCTAAGATTGCTGCTTGAAGCTTATTATGAGCCGATCTTTTCAGATGAAACTGTTCCCCATTATATAACACTGACAGCCCTTTATCTACTTGTCTTATTTGAGAATATTTCTCCTCGTAAGTCTGATGTGTCTCACAATAATAGCAAAGTTCCTCTTCCCAATTTTCTGTTCCGTACGCTCTTAACAGAGTTGCAAACTCTTTCGTCAAACGATAACTGCTTTTCTCACTCTGGGATTTAGCACCATTATGTTCCATAACTGCCATACTGCACAAAGGTGAAACAGAATCATCTCTAATTGTCTCACGGGAATTTTCACTATAACCACCACGCTTTAAATCTGTTCCACCTTTATTAGGATAATATTCAGTGTAACTATAATCAGGTGTCGTTGTAACATATTCATATGTTCCGTCTTTTGATGTTGCACAATAAAT
>ERZ780162.2823-NODE-2823-length-10445-cov-2.916747_pt1 | contig 10445 bp, 9 predicted proteins | sample MGYA00511474_ERZ780162 | MGnify/ENA primary metagenome ERZ780162 (study PRJEB29588, sample SAMEA2143633) | human gut metagenome | biome: human gut; feature: human-associated habitat; material: faeces | place: Denmark | collected 2008/2010 ...
GGAACAACTGATCGCTTCCTTTGGAGAGTTCATCACATTTATTCATACGAAATTGAATGTCGATTCTTTACAAATAACCAAGGAGATAGAACTGGAAGATGTCCTGCACTGTATCTTATTGGAAACCTATCCCGATCGCCCTTTTTCTACTTCAGATACGATCCCGCTTACTTCCTACACCAGTGGTGCTTTGCGCGAAATACTGGTAGACGGAAAATTACTACAGGGCGGCAGCTATTGCGCTGTACGGAATGCCAAACTGTCGCCGCAAGAGTGGCATAAGGCTTTTGATATGAAAGAATATATCTGGTTCGAGCTGTTGTTTGTTGGAAAGTAGACGGCACATGTTATGTTTTTTCAATCCTTTTATTGTGTGAGGTGATAACAAAATATATCTTTGCCATTGGATATAAATAAGGTATTCGTTATGAAGTAGTAACGATTGATAAGAGTCTGCTCGTAGAAGAATAGATCTGTGGATAACAACTAAAAAAGGGATTGTGATGATGAAGAAATACCTGTCTCTTTTGCTTATATGCTTGCTTGCCTGGCCTGGGATGGCGGGAGAACGCAAGAAAGTCGCAGTCGTGTTGGGCGGTGGCGGTGCAAAAGGTGTGGCGCATATCGGGGTATTGAAAGTGTTGGAGGAAGCCGGTATACCGATCGATATCGTGGCTGGGACCAGTATGGGGGCGATTGTCGGAGGTTTGTATGCTATCGGTTACAGCCCGGATGAGATCAAAAGAATGGTAGAGTTGCAAGACTGGGATATGTTGTTGAGCGACAAAGTGAAACGTAGTCATCTCCTCTTCCCTGAAAAAGAGAAGGCGGAGCGTTATATAGTTTCCTTGCCTTTCGGGTTGGAGAAGAAAGACCGGGTGATCGATGGAGTTGTGAAAGGCCAGAACTTGCAAAACCTCTTTTCGGACCTGACGATCGGTTATCACGATTCGGCCGATTTTAATTCTTTTCTGATCCCGTTTGCTTGTGTGGCGGTCGATATGGTTAGTGGTAAAGACTATGTATTCCACAAAGGCAGCCTTCCGCTTGCCATGCGTGCCAGTATGGCGATTCCGGCAGTGTTTACCCCTGTTCGGCTGGACAGTATGGTGCTTGTCGATGGCGGGTTGAACAATAACTATCCGGTGGATGTCGCACTTGCTATGGGAGCGGATATCGTTATCGGCGTGGATTTGGCAACGAGCGATCTGCGTAGTTACGACCGCCTGCATTCTCCCGGTGATATCGCAACGCAGATCATCGCTTTACATGGCTATGACAAATATGAGCGGAACCGTGACCGGACCGATCTGCTGTTTCGTCCGGATATGGAACCTTACCGTTCTTCCAGTTTTGCTCCAGCAGCTCTTGATACGATGTTACACAGGGGAGAAGCTGATGCTCGCCGTCATTGGAACGAAATCATGGCTTTGAAGCGTAGGATCGGTCTTTCGGATACCGATACCTTTTCTATACAGTCGCGGCGCCTGGCGCATCGTCCTGTTTTGCCTGTCGATACATTCTATGTCCGTCATATTCGTTTCGATGGAGCCGATCCGCGCGACCTGAACTGGTTGCATCGTATCTGTGCGCTAAAGGAGAACAGCCATATTACGTTGAAGGAACTGCGCAAATCCATGTCTATTCTGGTCGGGACAAATGCCTATGCTTATGTAAACTACAAACTGACCGGCGAGAGCCAGCAGGATCTGGTCTTGACCTTGCAGCCTAAATCGGAAAGTTCTGTGAATTTAGGTATACGTTTCGATTCGGAGGAAATCATCGGAGTGCTGGTGAATGCCACCTATCATAAGGGGAAACGGAATCATTCCCGTTTTGCTTTTACCGGGCGTGTGGGGAGTAAGATATCCTCTGCTATGCTGGATTACTCGATAGAACGTTCTCCGCTGCGCAATTTCAATTTGTCGTATAAGTTCAGCTATAATAATTTGGACATTTATGAGAAGGGAGATAAACGGTTTAACACCACCTATACACACCATCTTGCAGAATTCGCTTATTCGGATATGAACTGGTTGAGCTTCAAGGTGAAGGCCGGGCTGCGTTATGAATATTTTAATTATAATTCCTTTCTTTACACAGGGAGTGATGAATTGTATACTGTGAAACCGGAGGGCTTTTTTAGTTATTTCGCATCGGCACATCTCGAAACATTGGACCGGCGGTATTTCCCAAATAGGGGAGTTTCTTTGGAGGCGGACTATTCACTCTATACGGACAACTTTGTGAAATATAACGGTAGCTCTCCTTTCTCGGCTATCGGCTTGAAGTTTATGACGGTTTGTCCCATTAGTTCACGTTTGAGTTTGTTGCCTGCGTTTTACGGGCGTGTCCTGATCGGGGGAAATACGGCTTTTCCGTTCTTAAATGCGATCGGTGGGGAGACGTTCGGACGTTATTTGTCTCAGCAATTGCCTTTTGCCGGGATCAATCATGTGGAAATCCTGGATAATTCGGTCGTGGTGGCTCGCCTCCAGCTCCGGCAACGTATTGCGGGGAACAATTATATCACGCTGACCGGCAACTATGGCATTCATAACAACGATTTTTTTCATCTGCTGGAGGGGAAAAGCCTTTGGGGAGGCAGCCTGGGATATGCCTATAACAGTATTGCCGGTCCTTTGAGTGCAACGTTCGGCATGTCCAACCGTAATTCGCATTTGCAGTTTTATATGAATTTGGGATTTATGTTTTAAATAATATATCAAAGGATGAATGCAGAAATAATACAATTCCTGACGGAACTGCGTCAGAACAATAACCGGGAATGGTTTCAGGCCAATAAAAGCCGTTACGATTCCCTTCGCAAGGGCTTTATTGACGAAGTACAACAATTGATTGACCGGATCGCCCTCTTCGATCCGGAAATAGCCGGATTGGAGGCGAAAGATTGCCTGTTCCGCATTTACCGGGATATTCGTTTTTCACCGGACAAGACTCCGTATAAGATTCATTTTGCAGCCTATATGGCTTCCTGTGGAGGACGGGGCAGCGAGCGTGCCGGCTATTATATTCATCTTGAACCGGGTGGCTGCCTGCTTTCGGGAGGCGTTTGGTGTCCGCCGCCTGCCTTGCTGAAAGCACTCCGTAAAGACATTTATGAAAATATAGAAGATTTTGTCGCCATCATGGAAAAGCCGGCTTTCAAGAAGACATATCCGACAATGGAGGGGGAAGTCCTGAAACGTATGCCTACCGGCTATCCTTCCGATTTCAAATATGACGAAATCCTACGTCACAAAGATTTCAGTGTCGTCTCCTATAAACCGGATGAATTCTTTTTCGAACCGGATTGGATGGATAAGGCTATTGAAGATTTCAAACTTTTATATCCGTTCAACCAATTCTTGAATTATACGGTGGATGAGTATTTAGGAAGAGTCTGACTGTCTCGTCCTGAAATAGGTTGGCCACGCCTCCCCGGTTTCACATCCACATATTTAAGTAAAAAACAAGGAGGCTACAATATCAATTAATCAACAAATACACAGGTATTAACAGCGTTACTACCACTTCTTACCTTTTTGCCCTTAGTCGAAAAGGTTTTTGACCAGTGTCGAAAGGGCTTTTGACCAAGGGCGAAAAGGCTTTCGACTAAAGGCAAAAGGTTTATGAGCAGGCTGTTTGACAATAGTAGCATGGCGATTGTCACTTAAATAGAGCCTTCCGGAGCTGACTTGGTCTCTGATGAAGGTTGACGCTTACTTTCAATATATATTTTCTGTGTTTCGTGATATTTTTATCGAAAAACAATAAAAATATTTGGTGGAGTCAGAAATAATATATTCTTTTGCATATCGAAAAACGATAAATATTATTTGAAAAACGAACAACAATTACATAAAACATTATGAAACAATTCTTCAAAACGGTATTTGCATCCACGCTGGGAGTGTTGGTTGCTTTGGGAATCGTAACAATGGGTTCCATTTTTTTCATCATAGGAGTAGCCGCCAGTGCTGACGGCTCTTCTGAGTACAAACCGGATAAGAACACGGTGTTCAAATTGTCTTTGGATGGTGTCTTGGTCGATCAGGCTGTGAAGAATCCTTTTTCGGAACTGATGGGAGAAAGTAGCAATCAAATGGCTGTGTCGGATGTGATCAAAGCGATCCGCCGTGCAAAGGCAAACGATAATATTAAAGGTATTTATCTGGAAGCCGGTTCGCTTTCTACAGGCTTTGCAGGGATTGAGGCGATCCGCCGCGAGTTGGAGGACTTTAAGGATAGCGGTAAGTTTATCGTGTCATACGGCGATTATTATACGCAGGGGGCTTATTACCTGTGTAGCGTAGCTGACTCTGTTTTCCTAAATCCGCAAGGTAGCGTCTCGTTGGTTGGTCTTGCATCACAGGGGTTGTTTTTTACCGGGTTGGCTGAGAAAATCGGAGTGGAACATTATATCTTTAAGGTTGGAACTTATAAGAGTGCCGTAGAGCCGTTTTTCCTGAAAAAGTTTAGCGATGCCAATCGTGAACAGTTGACTTCTTTCTTGGGCAGCGTATGGGGGAACTTGACAACTGCTATCGAGAAAAGCCGTAATATCTCTTCCGACGAATTGGATCGTTACCTGAACGAAGGTCTTGCAATGGGCCAGGCTTCCAATGCTGTCGATTATAAATTGGCGGACGGGCTTCGTTATCGGTATGAGGTGGAAAACTGTGTGAAAGAAATGGCCGGACAGGATGTGAAGGGCAAGCTGAAAACTGCCGGTGTCGATAAAGTCGCTTCTATCAAAGTAAAAGAAAAAGACAGTGGGAATAAGATCGCAGTCCTGTATGCGGAAGGTGAAATCAGAGACGACGATTCTTCTTCTCCTTTCAGCGCCGACGAACAGGTGATTTCAGAAGAAATGGCAAATAAATTGCGTAAGCTGAAAGATGACGATGATGTAAAAGCCGTGGTCTTTCGTGTGAACTCTCCGGGCGGTAGCGCTTATATCTCCGAACAGATATGGAAAGAAGTGGTCGAGCTGAAAGCTAAGAAGCCGATCGTTGTTTCGATGGGTAACTATGCCGCTTCCGGTGGCTATTACATCTCTTGTGCCGCAAACAAGATTGTCGCCGAACGTACGACTTTGACAGGTTCAATCGGTGTATTCGGTGTCGTCTGTAATTTTACCGGAACATTTGATAAGGTAGGTGTAACTACGGATATCGTAAAGACAAATACATTCGCTGATTTGGGGGACATCAGTCGTCCGATGCGTGAAGATGAAAAGGCGTTGATCCAGCGTGGTGTAGAACAAACATATGATTTATTCCTGACTCGTTGCGCAGATGGCCGCGGCATGACAAAAGCTGAGATCGATTCGATCGGACAAGGACGTGTATGGACAGGCGAACAGGCATTGGAAAGAGGTTTGGTCGACCAGTTGGGCGGCATGGATGATGCGATCAAAGAGGCTGCGACTTTAGCGGAATTGACTGATTATTCTGTAATAGTAGCAGATGGCCCGAAAGATTTCTTTACCAAATTCATGGAGAAGCAGATGGATGAAGCAAAAGTCTCCATCGCCAAATCTGTAATGGGCGAAGAACAATTCAAACTGTTCTCAACGATCCGCCGGGCTGAAACGGAATCCGGTATTATTGCCCGTATGCCGTTTGATATAAAAGGTTTATAATGGAAGGTAGGGCGGGGCTTGCCCGCCCTTCTTAAGCAAGAATGCTATAGGTTATGAAAAAGCAATTGAATTTAATCTGTGTTTTGATATTTTTCTTTGTCGGTTTGTCTTTGGTTCCGAGCATCTATTCGATGGGTAATGCATTTGTGGACGGTTTCAAAGAAGGAATGTCACGGGCTGAAGAAGCGCATGAGCAGGGAACAACAAACATTAGTGCGGGAATATTAAGCCCGATGACTCTTAGTTTATGGCCGAAATCTTTGGCTGCCACTTCAGATAAGCTATTCAATCAGAAGGATCAGGAGTGGTATCCGGCTTCACATATCAAGACATTGGTCTGGGCGAAATCCAAAGATGTTGGAATTGCAAGATATGTAAGTTTCCTTATACTGATCGGTCTGTTCTTTATTATAAAAGCGATCATCCAATTCTATAAGCTTATCAATGCGATTAATCACGAGGTGATATTCGATTGGATGAATGTACGCCGTTTGAATCGCATCGGACGCAATCTGCTGATCTCTTTCATACTGACACAAGCTTATATGATAACGAATTACTGGGAGGCAACCCGATTATTCGAGTTGGAAGGTTATGAACATAATTTCTGGTGTGACTTTCAGCCGATGACATTGATAATGGGCCTGATTGCTTTATTGGTAGGCCGTATTTTTGCAATCGGTCTGCAGATGAAGGAGGAACAAGATTTGACAATTTAAGAATCTGATAATAATTAAACTGACAAGAGCCATGAGCAAGACATCTAAAAATACAAGTTTGGGAGTAATAACAGGAGTGTTTATTTTCTTTTTATTTCTGATTGGCTTCAAGAAGTTCGATGAAGCTTATATACAATTGAAACAAAGTGTTGTAAGCGAACATATACATGCTGTTTTATTCTATTCTCTGGAGTTGGCAGTCCTTATCTTTATTGCTTATGGCGTTTGTAAGGTGATTGGTAATATTAATAAACAGAAGTTTTTCGTAAAGATAAATTATAAACTTTTCTATTATATGGGGGTTGCATTGTTCTTTTTGCCTCTGCTTCATGAATTAGGAAAGGCTTTTGATACAGCCCATGACTGGGAAAGCATACCGATGGAAATTCCTGTTTGGAGCGCAATAGGTGCATTTCTATTTATCATCGCGGAAATTTTCCGCTACGGAATACGAATGAAAGAAGATCAGGATTTAACAGTTTAATATCAGTTGAGATGAAACGGAATTTGAATACCCTATGTTTTGTGTTGGTGATGCTTTGTATTGTAGCTCTTTCATCAAATAATATAGATGCTTTACAGCTTTGCTATGAGATGGGGAAAGGTACGGCTTATACCGATGCTACACAGAAAAGTTTTCTGATAGAGACAATTATTCGTGCGGTAGATATGAATATACAGCTGATAGCAGGCATACTTTTAATTATAGTTGTCTCAAAAATAAATAAGGGACTTGTCTTTGTATGGCAGAATATCACTTTGTTCAGATGGATCGGATATTTGTTGGGAATTCACGCTTTGGTTTCTTCTACAGCTAATTATGTGGCTAAGCAGGCTTCGGAGACTTTTGAAGGGAATCCGTTTGATTACCAGGGAGTGATTGCTGCAATATTTGTTTTGATGGTTGCAGAGATTTTCGCGATTGGTTTGAGAATGAAAGAAGAACAAGACTTGACGGTCTAATGGAAGGAATGAATATGAAATCGAAAAGTATAAGGATATTGAGTGTTTTGATACTGCTTCTTTCTATAGTGGTGTTGGGCGATGGTTTTCGGGGCTTTAAAGACGGATGGAACAGTGCAGGCCGTGACTTGGATGAAAAGTCAGAAGGAAAAATTCATCGGGTAGACGTCTCGTTGACTCCTACTGTCACGTATAGTTTGCCTGATACATTGCAACTGGCGGACAATCGGAAAATACCTTATCAGATAGGAAATGTTGCTTTGGGAGTGAAAACAGAGAAAGTCTATGAGCTTTTTTCCGGCATTATAGGATTGGTTTCCACGCCGGTTTTTATGCTTCTGATAATTTGGGCGGGATTGTCTTTCTTTCATTTTATCCGGGATGTGCAACGCCAACAGATATTTATTCATTCGAATGTCAGGAGGCTCCGCGTTATCTGCTGGATGTTGTTGTTTGTCGGGATTATGAAAAACTTGTTTGCAGGGGTGGACTACTTCTTGCTTTTAAAAGATAGCAATGTCTCTTTTCCCGGCTATCAGGTTGCGGGTTTCGAGTTCGAATATAGTACATTCTTTTTAGCTCTCTTGTTCGGTCTTTTTGCCGAAATATTCGCATTAGGGGTTAAGTTGAAAGAGGAACAGGATCTAACGGTTTAAAGGAGGGACGGATATGGATAGGATTGTAAAATTACTGATTGCCCAGATAGGATTTATATTTTTGGGAGTTATTCTGGCTGCTATTCCTTGTTTCCTGATTATGGGGATGGACATTGCTAAGGTTTATGTGGTTGTATCGGGACTGTTTTTAGGAAGTTTGCTTCTTATATGGTATATGTTGTCAAAGAAATACGTTCGTTTCGACTCACTGACCTGGTCATTCCATTCTGTGAAAGTAATCATTCTGACTATTATGCTGAATGTCTTGTTTTTCTTCTTTGCGAATGGACTGGATGGTTTGTCCAATTTCCTGGGGTATGAAGATTTGAATGATAATTTCAGTATCCTGAGAGATCTGGCTCTTAATCCGTTTGGGCTTTGTGTTCTTTTATTTGTTTATCCGGTTGCGGAAGAGCTTTTATATCAGGGGGCGATACTTAGCTCGTTGCTTGAAAAAAAGAATTTAGCACCTAAATATGCTATTTTGATTTCTGCCTTGATATTTAGTATTGTCCATCCGGGACAAAATATTTCTTTTTTCTTTTTCGGACTGCTTTGGGGATATCTTTATTATCGATCCGGGAGCTTGGGGTTGTGCATTTTGTCTAATATGATCATGAATGGTATTTGGGCTTTGCTTATAATTTATTACCCGGATGTCCGTTCCGTGTATGAAATAATAGGAACAATGCCCTTTGCTGGGCTTGCTGTTCTGAGTGTAATATTGTCTGCAATCTGTATATATTATCTGAACCGGAGTTTGAAGGTCCCGGCTTGGCAAATATCGGAAAACAGAGATAGTGAAACTGATAGTGTCGTAATTAACGAATAATCAAAGGAGTAAGATATGGCTATAATAGTAAATTTGGATGTGATGATGGCAAAACGAAAGATTGCATTGGGTGATTTGGCTGATCGTATCGGCATAACTCCGGCGAATCTTTCGATTCTAAAGACGGGTAAAGCCAAAGCTATACGCTTTTCTACTCTTGAGGCAATTTGTAAGGAGCTTGGTTGTCAACCGGCAGATATACTCGAATTTAAAGAAGATGAATAGTCTCTTTAAGGGATTTATTGACTGTCTCCTTACGATGTGTAAGTGTATTGACTAATATGTAGGTGGATAAAAGATCAAATATTGTTAAATAAGTTATATTGACTGACAATATGTAAGTAAATGTTTGGATGACTCTGGTGAACTGCCTATATTTGCACCGCAATTTGAAAGTAATCTTAAAGTAATAATTATATGAAGACTTCGATTTTAAGTAAAAGCATTCTTGTTCTTGCAGTTATGTTCTTGTGTAATCTTGCAATGAGCGCAGCCTCTCCCAGAGAGTACATGTATGATACGAAGGAAGAGAATGGTAAGGTTATTTCAAAAGTCATTTTCTTAAATGACAATGGGCTTTTGAATAAAGAAGTTAAATATGAATTTTCTTACAATGAAAACGGCAAAGTGTCAGAAAAGAAGGCATATCGCTGGAATAAGAGTAAGGATGAGTGGGTTCCCTTATCTGACGACTTATTCATACGATGCAGAAACAGGGGAAATCAACACCACATACGGAATGTGGGATAAAAAGAAGAAAAGTTTTAGCTTAAATGTCCAGAATATGGTTGCTCCGGCAACAAGTTATAACGACATTTTCTCATAATACCTATTTTAGAATATTTCATAGACACAACCGAAAATGGCGCGAATAACAAAAGACGTGAGTCCCTGTTATTAGCGCCATTTTCATTTGCTCCGATCATTTTCGTGAGATCACGAAAATGATCGGAGTTTATCTTGTTTTTATTTAATGATCTTCTCTATTTCCGAAAGATTCTTCTCTACATCGGCGTCTGTGACTTCGTAGTTTGTCAGGTCGCCTGCCAGATACTGGTCGTAAGCGGCCATGTCGATCAAGCCGTGACCGGACAGGTTGAACAGGATCGTACGTGGTTTGCCTTCGATTTTAGCCTGCTCTGCTTCGCGAATAGCGGCAGCGATAGCGTGGGAAGATTCGGGTGCCGGTATAATGCCTTCGCTCTGAGCGAATAACGTGGCAGCTTTGAATGTCTCAAGCTGCTGGATATCTACAGCATCCATCAGGCCGTCTTTCTTTAATTGGCTGACGATAGAACCTGCACCGTGATAACGCAGACCGCCTGCGTGTATATTGGCCGGGGCGAAGTTATGCCCTAAAGTGAACATCGGAAGCAGTGGCGTGTAGCCGGCTTCGTCACCGAAGTCGTACTGGAATTGTCCACGTGTCAGTTTCGGGCAGGAGGCCGGTTCGGCAGCCACGATACGGATATCTTTTCCTTGTGTCAGCTTATGACGCAGGAATGGGAATGCAATACCGGAGAAGTTTGAACCACCACCGAAACAAGCGATAACTACGTCCGGGTATTCTCCCGCCATCTCCATTTGTTTTTCAGCTTCCAGGCCGATAACCGTTTGATGCAGTGTGA
>ERZ780162.2835-NODE-2835-length-10424-cov-9.587906_pt1 | contig 10424 bp, 7 predicted proteins | sample MGYA00511474_ERZ780162 | MGnify/ENA primary metagenome ERZ780162 (study PRJEB29588, sample SAMEA2143633) | human gut metagenome | biome: human gut; feature: human-associated habitat; material: faeces | place: Denmark | collected 2008/2010 ...
GCGGCCCGGGCGCGCTGTTCTGGGTGTGGGTATCGGCGTTCTTCGGCATGGCGACCATCTATGCCGAGGCCGTGCTGGCGCAGCACTACAAGACGACCGTGAACGGCCATGTGACCGGCGGCCCGGCGTACTACATCCGGGCGGCATTCAAGGGCAAGCTCGGCAAGATCCTGGCGACCGTGTTCTCGGTACTTATCATTCTGGCGCTGGGCTTCATGGGCAACATGGTCCAGTCCAACTCCATCGGCGACGCGTTCCACAACGCCTTTGGCGTGAACCGGCTGGTGGTGGGCGTCGTTGTGGCGGCCATTGCGGCGTTCATCTTCCTGGGTGGCGTGCAAAGAATTGCCGCTGTAACGGAAAAAATCGTACCTGTCATGGCGGCGTTTTACATTGTGGGCTGCATCGTTATCCTGGTCATGAACGCGAAGGTCCTGCCCAACGCTTTGAAGCAGGTGTTTGTGCTGGCATTCCAGCCGCAGGCGATGGCAGGCGGCCTGGCCGGTGTGACTGTGCAGCAGGCCATGCGTTTTGGCGTGGCCCGCGGCCTGTTCTCCAACGAGGCGGGCCTTGGCTCGACGCCGCATGCCCACGCGCTGGCAAAGGTCAAGCAGCCGCAGGATCAGGGCGCAGTGGCAATTCTGGGTGTGTTTGTCGACACGTTCGTTGTGCTGACGCTGACCGGCCTGGTGCTCATCACGTCGGGGCTGATCCCTGAGGGACTGACCGGCACGGCGTTGACCCAGGCTGCGTTCAGCCAGGCGTTCGGCGGGTTTGGGCCGATTTTCATTGCGGTGTGTATGTTCTTCTTCGCGTTTTCGACGATCATCGGCTGGTATTTCTTCGGCCAGTCGAACTTTAAAACGCTGTTCGGTGAGAAGATGCTGCCGGTGTACAGCCTTATCGTGGTCGTGTTTATTCTGGTTGGTTCCACGCTGAAAGTAGATTTGGTGTGGGCGCTGGCCGACCTGTTCAATGGCCTGATGGCTGTGCCCAACCTGCTGGCCCTGCTGGCGCTGTCGGGTGTGGTCGTGGCGATCGACCGGAAGTAAGAACGGATGGATAGATAGGAATAAAGCAAAAAATCCTGCCGATGAAAGTGTCGGCAGGATTTTTTGTATGATGGAAGGGGAAGGGGTGGTAAAGGCAAACGGCCCGGGGCGTCGAGGACGCCGCCCCCCTACACCTAAAGTGGTGAGTTGCAGTAAGGGCACAGTGCAGCGGCCAGAGGGCTGGCCGCCCTACAACTCTACATACTTTAGTTTTTCCCTAAAGTGCGCGGGGGAACACCCGGCTTCCTCTTTGGGATTCCTGGGGGCGTGGGTACGCTCCGTCGAAAAATATCTCCCGGGAGACTGCCGGTTACACTTTAGCAGAGCACCTCGCCGTGGCGAATCACCTTCAAGATATCCAGCTTATCGTCAACGAGGACAACATTGCCGATCCGCCCGGCATCCAGGCTGCCGTAATCGGCATCGATGCCGATGCTGCGGGCCGGGTTCAGGGTAGCGGCGCGGACGGCACTCTCGAGGGGGACGCCCATCTCCAGCACCGCACGCTTCATGCAGTCGAACAGGCAGGTCGCACTGCCCGCAATCGTGCCGGGCTGCTCGGTCAGGGTCGCGCGGGGACCGCGCACCGTGACAGCCTGGCCGCCCAGGCTGTACTGGCCGTCGGGCAGGCCGCAGGCCATCATGCTGTCGGCAATCAGGATCACATGGTCGTCGCCAAACGTGTTAAAGGTAAACCGCACCATGGCCGGGTGGATGTGTACGTTGTCGGTAATCAGCTCGACCTCGGCGCCTTCTTCCAGCGCGGCAATGATGGGGCCCGGCTCACGGTGGGTGATGCCCGGCATCGCGTTGTACAGGTGGGTCATGTGGGTGGCACCGGCGGCAAACGCGGCCTTGGCCGTGTCGTAACTCGTGCAGGTGTGAGCGATGGAAATACGCACCTCGTCGCGGCATTCCTTGATGAAATCCAGGTTGCCCGGCTCCTCGGGGGCTACGTCCACCAGCTTGATCAGCCCGCCGCTGCGCGCTTGCAAACGGCGGAACATCGCAGCGTCCGCGCCCATGACGTACTTCGGGTTCTGGGCACCGACCTTCTTCGGGCTGATGTAGGGGCCTTCCATGTTGATGCCCACCAAATCTGCACCGCGGTCGTTCTTGTGGGCGGCGGCCACATCCATGATGCCGCTCAGGATCTCCTCGCTGAAAGTCATCGTGGCGGGGCAGATAGCGAGAACGCCCTTGCTGGCCTCAAAGTCGGCGATGGCCTGCAGGCCCGCCTCGTCAGCGTCGCAGAAATCATGGCCGACCGCGCCGTGAAAGTGGATATCCACAAGACCCGGCAGCGCGTAGGCACCGCCTGCGTCGATGATTTCCTCGCCCTCCTGGGCCGCCGCGCCAAACACGATACGGCCGTTACGGATGATGAGGTCTTTTTCCACAAAGCGGCAGCCGTCGCTGTACACTTTTGCATTTTTGATGATCATAGCAGTATTCCTCCGCTGATCAGATCTCGCTCAGGGCTTCCTCGTCACCGACCAGGATGAAGTCGGGGTGCATCTGCAGGATGCTGGCGGGGACCTCCGGCGTGACGGGGCCGAAGAACGCCTTCTTGACGATGTCGGCCTTGCCCTTGCCGTTGGCGACCATCAGAACCTTGCGGGCCTGCATGATGGTCTTGATGCCCATGGTGTAGGCCTGCTTGGGGACCAGATCGGCGTTGCCGTCAAAGAAGCGCTTGTTGGCCTCGATGGTCTCCTCTTTCAGGTCAACGCAGTGGGTGCCCAGCTCGAAGGCCTCGTTCGGCTCGTTGAAGCCGATATGGCCGTCGTTGCCGATGCCCAGCAGCTGCAGGTCAACGCCGCCGACACTGTGGATGATGGCGTCATAGCGGGCGCACTCGGCCGCAGCGTCGAGGTTCGTGCCATCGGGCAGGTTGATGGCCTCGGGGCGGATGTTCACATGGTCAAACAGGTTGCGGTGCATGAAGCTCCAATAGCTCTCGGGGTGCTCCTTCGGCAGGCCGCGGTACTCGTCCAGATTGACGGTCGTGACCTCGGAGAAGTCGATATCGCCCTTGTTGTACCACTCGACCAGCTGCTTGTAGGTGCCCACGGGGGTGCCGCCGGTGGCCAGACCCAGCACGCAGTTGGGCTTCATGATGACCTGCGCCGAGATGATGTTGGCGGCCTTGCGGGACATGTCGTAATAATCCTTAGCACGGATGATCTTCATAAGAAAATACCTCCTGATATTTCGGAGCGGGTGCGCTCCGTTATTCTTATTTGCATTATACCACGCTGCGCCATGGTATACCATGACCTAAATTTGAATTTTATACCAAAATTTCGTTTTCAAACAAAAGGCCGTGGGCGGGCGTAGGCCCGCCCACGGCGGATTTGATAAAGGGAACCAGACCTTTACCGAAAGATGTCGGAAATTACAGCATCTTCTTCAGCTCGTCGTAGACAAACTGAACCTTGGGGCCGATAACGACCTGGCAAGCGGTCTTGCTGGGGCGGATAACGCCGGCAGCACCAGCAGCCTTGACGGCCTTCTCGTTGACAGCAGTGCTGTCCTTGACCTCGAAGCGCAGACGAGTGGCGCAGTAGTCAACGTTGGCAACATTGTCCTTGCCGCCGACAGCAGCCAGAACGCCGGAGGCGATGGCGGTGAAGTCGTTGTTGGCGAGGGTGATGTTGGCCTCAGCAGCTTCGGCATCCTCGTCCTCACGGCCGGGGGTCTTCAGGTCGAACTTGACGATAGCGAACTTGAAGACCAGATAGAAGACAACGAAAGCGGCGATGCCCAGAGGGATGATCATCCAGGTCTTAGCATGTGCGGGCAGGCTGGCGGAGAAGATCAGGTCGGTAGCACCGGCGGAGAAGCAGAAGCCTGCGCGGAAGCCGGAGTAGTAGGTGATGATGGTGAAGATGCCGTACAGAGCAGCATAGACAACATACAGGGGGAAGCAGAGGAACATGAAGCCGAACTCGAACGGCTCGGTAACGCCGCAGACGAAAGCGCAGATAGCAGCGGAAACAACCAGACCGATAGCAGCCTTCTTGTTCTTGGCAGTCTGGACCATGGCCAGAGCAGCACCGGCAATACCGAACATCATGCAGGGGAAGAAGCCGGACATGTACATGCCGAGGTCCCAATTGACACCATTCTGACCGGTGACATCGCCAGCCCAGTAGTGGCTCAGGTCGCCCAGACCGATGGTGTCGAACCAGAACACGTTGTTCAGAGCGTGATGCAGGCCGGTGGGGATCAGCAGACGGTTCAGGAAAGCGTAGATGCCGGCGCCGATGCCGCCCATCTTGGCAATGCCGTTGCCGAGGGCAACCAGAGCGCCGAAGATGATGGGCCAGACGAACAGCAGAACAACGGAAACCACGATGGAAACAACGGCGGTCACGATAGCAACGCTGCGCTTGCCGCTGAAGAATGCCAGCCAGTCAGGCAGCTGGGTGTTCTTGAACTTGTTGTAGCAGGCAGCACCGATGATGGCGGCCAGGATGCCGATGAAGGAGTTGCCGGCGATCTTGCTGAAAGCAATGTAATCGACGGTGCCTTCCTCCAGCGTGCGGACAGCGCCGACAACGCCGGGGCTGAGCAGCTGCTGCATCATCAGGAAGCTGACCAGACCGGCCAGACCGGCAGTGCCGTCGTGGTCGTCAGACAGACCCACGGCAGCGCCGATGGCGAACAGCCATGCCATGTTGTCGATCAGGGCGCCGCCGGCCTTGATCAGCAGGAAACCGAGAGTGTAAGCGAAACCGGAAGTTGCGCCCTCAGCACCCATAACAGCGGGAGCGAAAGCGTAACCGATGCCCATCAGGATACCACAGACGGGCAGTGCAGCAACGGGAAGCATAAGAGCTTTGCCGAGCTTCTGCAGATACTTCATCATAAAAGCATTCCTCCAAATTTTTGAGTGGGTCTTTCCCAACTCGGTGCGGGGCCGCCTGGTTCTGCGAACAGCGCACTTTGTTAATCTCATCTTAACATATTCTTCACAAAAAAGAAAGCGTTTTTCGCAGAATCAGCGAAAAGCTGAATTTTCGACGGACTTTTTGTGCATAATTCAAACAGACCATTGATTTTTGCCCAAAAATGTTAAAAAATCAATGATTATTGAGAAAGTGATTTTCATAGCATAGGCGTTCAGAGGGAAAATTCTTCACTTTTGGTGTCGCAATACCAAAAATCTGCACAAATCTTTGGTACATTTGCCACGCGCATAAAAGATGAACATCCTGTATAATAAAGGCAAATATCGGTTTTCCATTATTATAAAGGATAAAGGAGAATTGCGATGGCTAACCAAAAGTACATTATGGCGCTGGACGCCGGTACGACGTCGAACCGCTGCATCCTCTTTAACGCCCGGGGCGAAATGTGCAGTGTGGCACAAAAGGAATTTACCCAGTACTTCCCAAAACCGGGCTGGGTCGAGCATGACGCCAACGAAATCTGGACCACCCAGCTCGGCGTGGCGCTCTCGGCCATGAACCAGATCGGCGCGTCGGCGGAGGATATCGCTGCCATCGGCATCACGAACCAGCGCGAGACGACCATCGTCTGGGATCGTGACACCGGCGAGCCGGTCTGCCACGCCATTGTCTGGCAGTGCCGCCGCACCAGCGAATACTGCGACGAGCTGAAAGCCCGCGGCCTGACCGAAAAGTTCCGCGAAAAGACCGGCCTTGTCATTGATGCCTACTTCTCGGCCACAAAGCTAAAGTGGATACTCGATAACGTCCCCGGCGTGCGCGCGCGGGCCGAGCGGGGCGATTTGCTATTCGGCACGGTGGAGACCTGGCTGATCTGGAAGCTGACCTGCGGCAAGATCCACGTGACCGACTACTCCAACGCCAGCCGGACGATGCTGTTCAACATCCACACGCTGGACTGGGACGACGAGATTCTGCAAATCCTCGATATACCGCGCTGTATGCTGCCGAAGCCTGTGCCCAACAGCGAATTTTACGAGTACGCCGACCCGATGCACTTTGGCGGCGAGATCAAAATTGCGGGCGCGGCGGGTGACCAGCAGGCCGCACTGTTCGGCCAGACCTGCTTTACCAAGGGCGAGGCGAAAAGCACCTTCGGCACCGGCGGCTTTCTACTGATGAACACCGGGGAAAAGCCGGTATTCTCCCACAACGGACTGGTCACGACGGTGGCGTGGGGACTGGACGGCAAGGTGAATTACGCGCTGGAAGGTTCTATTTTTGTGGCCGGCGCGGCCATCCAGTGGCTGCGGGACGAGCTGCATCTGCTGGAGGACGCCCGCGACAGCGAGTACATGGCCCAGAAGGTCAAGGACACGAACGGCTGTTACGTTGTGCCCGCGTTCACCGGCCTGGGCGCACCCCACTGGGACCAGTACGCCCGCGGGGCCATCGTGGGGCTGACGCGCGGCGTGAACAAAAACCACATCATCCGCGCGACACTGGACAGCCTGTGCTACCAGATCAACGACGTGCTGACCGCGATGCAGGCGGATGCCGGCATTCCGCTGACAGCGCTGAAGGTGGACGGCGGCGCGTGCGCTAACAATTATTTGATGCAGACGATGGCGGACATCAGCGCCCGGCCGGTCAAGCGGCCCTGCTGCGTGGAGACCACGGCGCTGGGCGCGGCCTATCTGGCCGGGCTGGCGGTGGGGTACTGGCAGTCCACAGACGACGTACTGAAAAACTGGTCGGTGGATCGCGAATTTGTGCCCGCTCTGACCGAAGCCGAGCGCACCAGGCGCATCCAGGGCTGGAATAAGGCCGTGCGCTGCAGCTACGGCTGGGCGAAGGAGGATTGACCCAAAGCCTTCCCCTTAGGGGGAAGGCGGCCCCGCAGGGCCGGATGAGGGGAGAACTTACGGAAGAGGTCTTTTAAAAACGTGCCTCCCGGTAGGGGCCGGACATGTCCGGCCCTCTGCCAAAAGGCAAAATTACGCTTGCGGAAAGGCCTGACCTGCGGCAGTGGCAAGGCCCCCGGGCGGATATGGAATCCGCCCCTACGCTGTGGGGGTCGATGCTCGCATCGACCCGCAGGGCTTCCAGTACCGCACACTCTCTGCGGGCGACCAATGGTCGCCCCTACATGCTCTGCAAACAAACAACACGAGGTACAATATATGCACGATATCATCATCATTGGCGCGGGCGTGTCCGGGTGTGCCTGCGCACGGGAACTTTCGCGCTATAACGCGAATATTCTGGTGCTGGAGAAAGAGGAGGACGTCTGCTGCGGCACGTCCAAGGCCAACAGTGCCATCGTTCACGCCGGGTACGACGCCGCAAACGGCAGCCTGATGGCGCAGCTCAACGTCGAGGGCAGCCGCCGTATGCCTGCCCTTGCCAAGGAGCTGGCCTTTGCCTACGACCAGTGCGGCAGTCTTGTCGTCTGCCTGAGTGAGGACGACCGCCCCGCGCTGCAAAAACTCTACGAGAACGGCGTCGCCAACGGCGTGGAAGGGCTGCGCATCGTCGAGCGCGACGAGTTGGTCACGATGGAACCGAACATTGCCGACACTGCCGTCGCCGCCCTGTGGGCACCCACCGGCGGCATCGTCTGCCCCTTTGGCCTGACCTACGCCCTGGCCGAAAACGCAGCCAAAAACGGCGTGCGGTTCCGGTTTGACACCAAAGTCACCGGTCTGCACCCACTGCCCGGGGGCGGTTGGCAGGTCGATACCGACCGCGGCAGCTGCCAGGCGCGCTGCATCGTCAATGCGGCGGGCGTCTACGCCGACACGCTGCACAACCTGGCCGACGCCGCCCACCCGATGAAAATTACCGCGCGGCGCGGGGATTACTTCCTGTTGGACCACACGGCCGGACAACACGTGCGGCACACGGTGTTCCAGCTGCCGGGCAAGTACGGCAAGGGCGTGCTGGTCACGCCCACGGTCCACGGCAACCTGCTGGTTGGCCCCACGGCCATCGATGTGGACGACAAGGAGGCTACCGCCACAACGGCGGCGGGCCTGGACGAGGTGCGCACAAAATCCGGGCTGGCGGTCAAGGATATCCCGCTGCGCCAGACCATCACGAGCTTTGCGGGCCTGCGCGCCCACGAGGCACGGCATGACTTTTTCATCGGTGAGATCGCGCCCGGCTTTGTGGACTGCGCGGCCATCGAGTCCCCGGGCCTGTCCAGCGCCCCGGCCATCGGCGCGATGGTGGCGGGCATCGTGCGGGACAGCTTGCAGCTAAAGGAAAACCCGGCCTTTGACCCAACACGCAAGGGCATCCTGGATCCCAAGGCGCTGGATTTTGCCGCGCGGGCCGAACTTATTAAACAAAACCCGGCCTACGGCCAAATCATCTGCCGATGCGAGAGCGTGACCGAGGGCGAAATCATCGACGCCATCCACCGCACGCCCGGCGCACGCAGCCTGGACGGTGTCAAACGGCGCACCCGCGCGGGCATGGGCCGCTGCCAGGCGGGCTTCTGCAGCCCCCGCGTCATGGAGATATTGGCGCGGGAGCTGGGCGTGGCCCAAAGTGAAATCACAAAATCCGGCGGCGACTCCAAAATCATCGTCGGCACAAATAAAGATGCGTTTTGAAGGGGGGCTGCGGCAATGAAAAATGTAGATTTGGTCATCATCGGCGGCGGCCCTGCGGGTTTGAGCTGTGCATACTTTTTGGCGCTGCAGGGCTACAAGCCCACCGTGTTTGAGAAAAATCCCCATCCGGGCGGCATGCTGCGGTATGGCATCCCCTCGTTTAAATTGGAGAAGGACGTTATCGATGCCGAAATTGAGATTTTGAAAGAACTGGGCGTCGAGATCCGCTGCGGCGTGGAGGTCGGCAAGGAAGTAACGCTGGCTGACTTGCGCGCAGACGGGTATAAGGCGTTCTATCTGGCCATCGGCTGCCAGGGTGGCCGCAAGGCCGGTGTGCCCGGCGAGGAAGCTGCGGGTATCCAGACCGCCGTGAACCTGCTGCGCACCGTGGGCGACAACGAGAACTATAAGATGAGCGGCAGGACCGTGGTCATCGGCGGCGGCAACGTGGCCATTGATGCGGCGCGTGTCTCGCTGCGGTGCGGCGCGGACGCGGTAACGATGGTCTGCCTGGAGCCCCGGGACGGCATGCCGGCTTCGGCCGAAGAAATTGCCGAGGCCGAGGAGGAAGGCACCTCCATCCGCTGCGGCTACGGCCCCAAAGAGTTCGTGACGGAGAACGGCCATGTGACCGCCGTGGTGCTGAAAAAATGCACGGGTCTTTACAATCCAGAGGGACGCTTTGCACCTACCTACGACGAAAACGACACCCTTACCCTGTCCTGCGACAATGTGGTGCTGAGCATTGGTCAGTGCATCGAATGGGGCGATCTGCTGGACGGTGAAGCCGTAGAGCTGGGCCGCGGCCAGGGCGCTGTGGCCGACCCTGTGACCTACCAGACCGCCCAGCCGGATGTGTTTGTGGGCGGCGACGTCTACACCGGCCCGCGCTTTGCCATTGACGCCATTGCCGCCGGCAAGCAGGGCGCGGTATCCATCCATCGCTTTGTGCAGCCCAACACCAGCATGACCATCGGGCGCAACCGGCGGGAATTCTTTGAGCTGGACAAGGGCAACCTTTCTATTGGTGAATACGACCATACGCCACGCCAGCAGGCCGCCGTAGATGAGCACATCGACGCGCATCGTTCGTTCCGGGATGCCCACCTGACGCTGACCGAAACGCAGGTACGGGCCGAGACCGCCCGCTGCCTGGGCTGCGGCGCCAGTGTAGTGGACCCCAACAAGTGCATCGGCTGCGGCGTTTGCACCACCAAGTGCGAGTTTGACGCCATCCATTTGCATCGTGACCTGCCCCAGTGCAGCAAGATGGTGAAGAGCGAGGACAAGTTCAAGGCAATTTTGCCCTACATGGCCAAGCGGGAGATCAAGATCCGCTTTGCCAAAAAGGGAAAGTGAGCCGTTATGCATGAACTGGGAATCGTTTTCCATATCATACGCACAGTGGAAGATGTGGCAAAACAGAACGATGTAACGCGCATACGACGTGTAACGCTGCAATTGGGCGAGGTGAGCGGCGTGGTGGAGAGCTACCTGCAGGATTGCTGGAAGTGGGCTGCTGCCAAAACGGACCTGCTGCCCGGCGCGGTGCTGACGGTGGAGACCATCCCGGCCGTCACCCAATGCCAAGCCTGCGGCCGGCAGTACGAGACCGTGCACTACGGCCGAACCTGCCCCCATTGCCAAAGCCCGGATACCTACCTGGTGCAGGGCAGCGAGATGATGATAAAAGAAATTGAAGCGGTGGAAGCGGACGACGCGGCCACCTGAATACGGGCAAAGGCCCCCGGTATCCACGCTGGGGCCTTTGTGTTTTTATGGCAATACCGCATAATTCTAAGTGCCGATACGGCGAGCGAGGTGCGGCAGCTGCT